>Ga0307933_1000018_pt1 | contig 170874 bp, 131 predicted proteins | sample OrgLakmetageno88_FD_201811 | JGI IMG/M metagenome (GOLD analysis project Ga0307933, IMG submission 201811) | Saline water microbial communities from Organic Lake, Antarctica - #88 | ecosystem: Environmental > Aquatic > Non-marine Saline and Alkaline > Saline | place: Antarctica: Organic Lake...
GCACTGATTTATCGGGCTTTCCAGCTTCAGGTGGTAGACGCTACTTATAAGAAGAATCCCGATGCAACTGCCATTGACGAACAAGTGGTCTATCCGGCCCGGGGTACTGTATATGACCGCAACGGTAATCTACTGGTATACAACGTGCCCATGTACGATCTAATGGTAACCTACAATCAGCTGAATGCAGACATGGATACTGCTGCTTTTTGTGCGTTGCTAAATATTGACCGGAATTACTTTGAGGAGACACTGGACAAAAACTGGAGAGACCCGCGTTATTCTAAATCTGTCCCCTTCCCTTTTTTGACGCAACTTTCAGCGCCTCAGTTCGCTGCCCTGGAAGAGCGTTTGTATCAATTTTCCGGCTTCTCACCTCGCCTTCGACATGCGCGGGGCTATCCTCATGATAATGCCTGCCATGTTCTTGGTTACATCCGGGAGGCTGATCAGAACGACATCAAACAGTCCAATGGTAAATACGAGCCAAGAGACTACCTCGGGAAGAGCGGACTGGAGCTTTCCTACGAGGATACCCTGCGTGGGGAGAAGGGGGTGGCCTTAATCCTGAAAGATAACCTGGGACGGGAGGTAGGGCCTTATAAAGATGGGGATTTAGACGCGAAGGCTGTTTTCGGGAGAGATCTGATCACCACCATTGACCTGGACCTGCAGGCGTACGGAGAGCTGCTCATGGCGCAAAAGATAGGGGCCGTAGTGGCGCTGGAACCTGCTACAGGAGAGGTGCTGGCTATGATTAGCTCCCCTAATTACGACCCCAACTTACTAGCCATTGGCCACGGCAAAGGCAACCCCTATGGCCGCCTGTCCGTCGACAAAAATCAACCGCTGTTTGACCGCAGTATCATGGGGCAATACCCACCGGGTTCTCTTTTCAAGACTATTGTTGCGCTCGTCGGCATGCAGGAAGGTTACCTTGACCCCAACCGCACCGTCTCCTGTTCCGGGGCTTACTACTTCAATGGTATGCGTTTAACGGGATGCCACGGGCACCCTACCTGCACGAGTGTTGAAATGGGCATACAGCATTCCTGCAATGCTTACTTTGTTACTGCTTTTCGTGAAATTGTAGATGGGCCCGGCGGTTTTCGTAACCCGGAAAAAGGGCTGGACCTCTTCAATAGCTATCTCGATAAGTTCGGTCTGGGCAAACCACTTGGCATAGACTTGCCGAGGGAACAGAGTGGGTTCTACCCGACCTTTTCATTTTATACGGACTACTTCAATAAGCAACAGGAAGGGCAGCGCTGGAATTCGGTCTGGATCCGTTCCCTCGGCATTGGGCAGGGAGAAATGCAAATGACCAACTTACAGATGGCTAATGTTGCAGCGACCATTGCCAATCGTGGGTTTTATGTAGCCCCCCACCTGGTGAGAGGCTACCGGGGCAGGGGAGTAGACCTGCCGATACCAAACCGCTTTACGAAAAGAAACTATGTGGGCATTGATACTTCGTACTTCGAAATCATTGCTAACGGGATGGAAAAGGTGACTATATCCGGTACGGCACGCCTGGCGTATATTCCGGGCATTCCGGTCTGTGGTAAAACGGGTACAGCGGAAAACTCAAGGGGGAAAGACCACTCCGTTTTCTTCGCTTTTGCACCTAAGGAAAACCCCAAAATTGCTATTGCTGTCTACGTAGAAAATTCCGGATATGGAGGCACCTATGCAGCGCCTATTGCCAGCCTTATGATCGAAAAGTACATGACAGACACTATCGCGAACAACCGGAAATGGTTGGAACAGCGGATGTTTGATGCTAATCTAATGCCAGAACTCCCTTAACAAGAATACCTCCTATGATCTTATCCGCCATTGTAGCTACTGATAGAAATGGCGTCATCGGTAAGGATGATGATATTCCCTGGCACTTGCCAGCGGACCTAAAGTATTTCAAACGCCGTACCCTTAATCATCATATCATCATGGGGCGGAAAACCTTCGAGTCTATAGGTCGGCCATTGCCAAAGCGGACTAACATCATCGTGACGCGTAATCCTTTCTTTATTGCTTCTAACTGCCTGGTGGCAGGTAGCCTTGAAAGTGCCATTGAGCTGGCGCGCAGTAATGGGGAGGAAGAGGCCTTCATCATCGGTGGGGGCATGATCTATGAGCAGTCGATACCGCTCATTGAACGTCTTTACTTGACAGAGGTAGATGCCGAAGTGGAGAATGGTGAGGTGTTCTTTCCAAAGCTTGACCCAGCCCTTTGGACAGAGGTCTCCAGCGAATCCCATCAGCCGGATGAGAAAAACCCACACGCTTATACCTTTAAAGTACTGGAACGTAAGGGCTAGTAATTGGTTGGCTCAATACCATAGGGCGTCCGTACCACTTTAGCTTTTTGGGTATGTGCCCGGATGGCAAGGTTCTTATCCAGGCTTTCCTTTGTTTTATAGCCGCGGGCATGATCCAGATGGACGACCACTGCCCGGTGCCGTACCTGCTTGCCCCGAATCCCCATGTTCTCAAGGCGCTCGCCAATTTCCCGGTCAGGTCCGCCGTAGCGCATGCGCTCATCGTACCCATTCACCGCCAAAAGGTCCGCTTTCCAGGCGGAGGTATTGCAGTTGTTGAAGGTGGCCCCCGTGGGCGTGACCGCATCCAGGAATCCACCCCATCCGGAGGAGGCAGTAAGCTTCCGTAGCTGGGAACGCCCGGTCAGTCCATTGCTCTTTAGCCACTTAGGGTCAAAGCAAGCCTGCGATTCAATATCATCCTGCTCAATCGTATTGCTGGTTTCCATGGGAAGTTTGCAGTAGCCGCCGGATAGAAATCGGCCGGGCTCGGCATGTGCAGCATGGAACGCCACAAAGTCTGCTCTTGGAATACAGTCGCCATCAGTGAATAAAATATAGTCTCCCTGCGCCTCTACGATCGCTTTGTTTAGAATAGTCTGCCGCCGGTAGCCTTCATCTTTGTGCCATAAGTGCGTAAGCGCCAGTTGACCGCGTTCCTGGCAGCGGTCAATCACAGCCTGTGTTTCCGGCCCGGAGCCATCATCGGCTACAATGACGTCGAAGTTGGTATAGGTCTGCTGCTCGTAACCATACAGGACCTTCTCCAGCCATTCCGGCATGTTATAAGTGGCCATAATGACCGTAATATGGAGGTTGTTGTCTTTATCGTTTTTCATGTCGGTTGAGTTCCCAGAGCTTGAGGTATTTCATGAAATTGACATACGAAGCGAGCGCACTGAATATGAAACCATAGTACCCGTCGAGAAAGCCCCGCTTAATCACGAAGAGCTTTAGAAACTTAAAACAGGGGCCTAGTACCACGTCTATCAGAAAGCGAACCTGCCTGCCCTTAGTGAATTTGGACTGAGCAGCGATAACGGCAAATTTCCGGTTCTGCTCAAAGTGCTCATCCACCGTGGCGTAGGGGTAATGGAGAAGATCGCCCTCCAATCGGTTCACTTTGCCTTGGACTTCTACCTTGTCGTGTGGGTTGGTGCCGCCCCATTGCCCTTTTCGACGGTCCCACAACCGGGTTTTACGGTCGGGGTACCAGGCGTAGTGTAGCCAGTGCCCGCAGTAGTTGTTCAGTCGATTGAACGCATACCCATCGGCAGACCAGTTGGCTTTAACACTCAAAATAGCCTTGGTCATTTTCTCAGAGACCCGCTCATCCGCATCAAGGGATAGTATATGGTCGTACCGGGCCTGCTGCATAGCGTAGTTTTTCTGCTCAATATGCCCGCCAAAGGGGTGCTGTAAAAAATGCACACCAAGTTCTTGGCAAATTGCCGGCGTTTCATCTGTACTGTGAGAATCCACCACTACGATTTCGTCCACTACCGGTAGCATCGATTGGATGCACGCCCGGATGTGCTTTGCCTCGTTCAGCGTAATGATAACACCAGAAATCTTTACAGGGTTGCTCACAGTACAGTTCTATGGTTGAGCCGCAAAAGTACGGTTTTTTCGATATTCCATCCGGCAAACAAAACGCCACCTCAGGTGTCTTTTTAAAAACAGTATTTCTATGAGCTTTGCGCCTGAACAAACCACTGAGCTGATTCGCCGCCGGCGTGCCATTTTCCCCAAGACATATATCGACAAGCCTATTCCTAAGGCCATTATCGAGGAAGTTTTGGAAAATGCCAACTGGGCACCAACCCACAAATTTACAGAGCCCTGGCGCTTCCGCGTGTTCACCGGGGAGGCCCGTGCCCACTTGGGCCACCGGCTGGCAGAATTGTATAAAATGAAGGCCACCGGGGAGTTGTTTTCCGAAAAAAAATACGAAAAGAATCTGCAAAAACCGCAGCGTTCCGGTTGTGTGATCGCGATCTGTATGCAGCGCGATCTGGAAGAACGGGTGCCGGAATGGGAAGAAATTGCCGCAGTGTCCTGTGCCGTGCAAAACATGTGGCTGACCTGCACTGCTCATGGGGTTGGAAGTTACTGGAGTTCAGCCAAGGCCCTTCAGCAAGACCGCGAATTTCTGAACCTGGAAGAAGGCGAGCGCTGTCTGGGGCTGTTCTACATGGGCTACCATGAGCTACCGGATTTGCCAGGTAAGCGTAGACCAATTGGAGAGAAGGTGACCTGGATGTAGGGCGTTTATCCTTCTTATAGTCTGACAGCCCAAAATTTGTGAATTCTGACTCGCTCTTTTTCCGGCTCGCCGCGTTGGTCCCGGTAAAGACCGGGACGCCGTAGCTTCGGCTATGGCTACGTTTTCCGCCTTGCGAGCCAAAAAAACAGCTTCGCCATATTTCCACAAATCTTAAGTTGTCAGACTATGAAGCCCAATACTCCAGCTCTTTCAATGAAATTTTGTTTTCGTAGATGGCCTTACCGATAATAGCACCAAAACAGCCGATACTGCGGAGTTCGTCCAGCTCCTCAAGCCCGGTAATGCCACCGCTGGCAATAAGCTGTAGGTCAGGAAAGGCCGTCCTGATATCCTTGTAAAGCGATAAGGCACTGCCTTCCAGGAGGCCATCCCTGGATACATCGGTACAGATGGTGTACTGCACGCCTTTTTGGGTATAGTTTTCCAGGAAAGGAAACAATTCCTGTTCGCTCTGCTCCTGCCAGCCACTGACCGCTACTTTCCCATCCTTAACATCGGAGCCCAGAATGATGCGTTCTGGTCCAAAGCGCTGGAGCCAGGCTTCGAAAACAGCGGGCTGCTTCACGGCGATGGTCCCGCCGGTAACTTGCCGGGCACCGCATTCGAAAGCAATACGTAAGTCTTCGTCCGACTTCAGTCCGCCCCCAAAATCAATGTGGAGGTTCGTGTTGGCAGCTAACTTTTCTAATACCTTATAATTGACAATTTGCTTGGCCTTAGCTCCATCGAGGTCTACAAGGTGCAGCCGTTGCAGGCCATGTGCTTCATAAGCCTGGGCCACCTCGAGCGGATCTTCGTTGTAAATCTTTTTCTGAGCGTAGTCGCCCTGTGTCAGGCGTACACATTTGCCCTCGATGATGTCAATAGCTGGAATAGGGTGCATATTAAAGATGTAAGAAGTGCTTGAGAATGGCTTCGCCCACGGGGCCCGACTTCTCGGGGTGGAACTGGGTGGCGTAAAAATTATCTTTTTGCAGTGCAGAGCTGAACGGCAGTACATGCTCGGTGGTGGCTGTGGTGTAAAGCCCCTGTTCCACATAATAGCTGTGTACAAAGTATACGTATTCACCTTCCAATTCCGGGCTAAAGATACCGGTGCTCAGGTTGCGGATGCTGTTCCAGCCCATGTGCGGAATTTTTTCCCCCTTTTTGGGTTGGAATCGCACCACCTCCTGTGGAATGATGCCTAGGCACTGGGTATCGTTTTCGGCAGAATGCTGGCATAAGAGTTGCATGCCCAGGCAGATGCCCAGTACAGGCTGCTTCAGGTTGCGGATGACTTCATCCAGCCCCTGCTCCCGAAGATAAGCCATCGTCGTATTGGCCTCGCCCACACCCGGAAAAATGACCTTGTCTGCGGCCTGTATTTCAGTAGCATCTCCGGTCAGGTGGGCTTCTATACCCAGGCGTTGCATGGCAAATTGCACAGACCGGACGTTGCCGGCATTATAATCAATAATTGCTATTTTCATTAGAGTTTATTAATGTAGGTTTTGTATAGGACATGGATTAGGATTTTTTGCCAGACCAAAGAACGCCCGGAATCTAGTAGCCTTAGCTACTAAGGTGAGGACGTGATGCAGAGCTGGTGAAAAAGACAATTAAGGGACATACAAAATTTACGTTAATAAACTCTATTGTTAGGCTTAAAAGTCAGTTTTACAATACACCCTTGGTGCTCGGTAACTGCAGGTGCTCTGTATCCCGGCGCTTGGCCATTCGTATAGCACGGGCCCAGGCCTTAAAAATGGCCTCGATTTTATGGTGCTCGTTAGTCCCTTCTGCTTTGATGTTAAGATTGGCCTTAGCGGCATCCGAGAAGGATTTGAAAAAGTGGAAAAACATCTCTGTGGGCATATCCCCGATTTTTTCCCGCTTAAAGTCTGCTTCCCAAACCATCCAGGGCCGGCCACCAAAATCAATAGCGACTTGCGCCAGGCAGTCGTCCATAGGCAGCGCATAACCGTAGCGTTCCAGCCCCAGTTTGTTGCCCAGTGCCTTGGCGAATGCCTCGCCCAGCGCCAGTGCCGTATCTTCTATGGTGTGGTGTTCATCCACTTCAAGGTCTCCGTTCACCTTGATAGTCAGGTCGAGCCCACCGTGGCGCGCGAGTTGGTCGAGCATATGGTCAAAAAAGCCCAGCCCGGTTTCAATAGCGCTTTTGCCGCTGCCATCCAGGTCGAGCTGGATAAGAATGTCGGTTTCTTTGGTGGTACGTTGTACCTGTGCAGTACGCTCATGAAGGCGCAGAAAGCGGTAGATTTCCCCCCAGTCGGTAGTGGTCAGCGCAATAGTGTTGTGAACAGCTTGATTGTCGCCTTCTACCTCATCAGCGCCCAAATCAGGTTGGTTGTTGAGCCAAATTCCCCTGGCGCCCAGGTTTTTGGCCAGCTCAATATCTGTTAAGCGATCGCCAACGACAAAAGATTTGGCGAGGTCATAGTCGCCGTCCAGAAAAGGCTTCATTAGTCCGGTACGGGGCTTCCTGGTCGGGGCATTATCTTCCGGGTAACTGCGGTCAATAAGTACGTCAACGAAGGTGATGCCTTCGCCTTCAAAAGTTTGCATCATTTTATTGTGGGCAGGCCAAAAGGTATCTTCCGGAAAAACTTCAGTGCCCAAACCATCCTGATTGGTAATCATGACGAGTTCGTAGTCCAATTCCCTTACAATGCGGGATAAATGTTGGAAGATGCCCGGATAGTAGTCCAGCTTCTCCAGACTATCGATCTGGTAGCCCTCCGGTTCAAGAATGAGTGTGCCGTCGCGATCCAGTATTAATAACTTTTTCATGGTGCAAAGGTAACAAATTCAGGATTGAGGCGGGGTGGCTACCGGATATCGTGACACCGCACAGACGAATGGACTTAGAGCTTGTTGGGGGTTCACACTTTGGGCTGCTCTTGCCAAATTTTGCACTGTACTTCGTTGCTCTTCGGTCGCGTAGCTTGGGCTATGCTCCCTCGTCGCGCCTTGTTCAGAATAAAATTTGGCGGCGTTCGCACCAAAAGCGAAATCCCAAAAAGCTCTTACACTTTATGAAATTTTTTATATCTTATGGATCGACAAATTTGCCTTATGAAAATCTTTACCCTTTGTGCTTTATTCCTGGCACTCAGCCTGACTACGGCTTCGGTACCGCCTCTGTTCTCAGACGAGCTAGATAAGAGCCTGGTTGCCTATTATTCCTTTAACGATTGTGATGCCCGAGATGACTCCGGCAATGCTTCTCATGGCCGGTTGTATGGAAATACCAGCTGTTGGTGCGGCATTGAAGGCAGCGGTTTGCTTTTCGATGGGGTAGATGACTACGTGGAGTTTGAAGGTGGTGTGAACCGGTATTTCAATACCTCTGATTTCACGGTCAGCTTTTATTTCAAACCGGAGCAGTTCCTGGTTTTCCGGCAAAGCCTGCTGTCAAAACGGAAAGAGTGCGAAGCCTATAATATGATCGACATTTTACTGGACCTGAATGCCCGCGAAGTGTCGACTTTAGTTCATGAAAATCCAAATAAGTTTTATCCAGGCCTCAGTCCGGGGCTGGACACCACCCGTTGGATGCATTTTGCCATTACCCGGGAGGGCACTCGTGCCTTTACCTACATTAACGGACGCATTGCCCGGAAAGCGTTCCGTTGCAGTGGGGTTGATATATCTAACGACGTCCTGCTTTCATTTGGCAACAGCCCTTGTGTCCAAAAAGGCAGTGCCCGACGTTTTAAAGGAGTCCTGGATGAGCTAAGGGTATACAGTCGTGCCCTTAGTCCCGAAGAAATCCGGGCGCTTTACCAAAAGCACCCGGTAGAGGAAGCGCCTTCTGATTGCCTTACCTGACCGGGTGGAAGGGGTCATTGCTATAGGCCCAGTAAGTAGTGTAATTCCAGGATCGCCATCCTGGGAAGTGTTGTTTTTTCAGCCGTTTACTGACGAATTTTAGCTCCTTAATCAGTTCCGTTTCGGTCCATCCGGCGGCAATCTGCAGCCGGTGCCGTTCTTCCCATAAGGTAGGCAGATTGACAGGAGAAACCTCTCGGGTCAGGAATTCGGTATCCAGTGTTCCCGGACTGGCCTGCCGGATATTGTAGCGCGTGATCACTCGGTCCCAGTTGACCGCGCTGTATAGCAAAAGGAGCACTAATGCCAGTTGTGCCGATCTTTGCAGTACAAAGGTTACAGTACGCTTGTCCCTTGCTTTGAGATAGACTAGCCAGAGCCCGCCAAGAGTCGCAATCAGGAAACCAAAGACCCCCAGTCGCTTGTAAGCCAGTCCGAAGTTGGCCATATACTGCCAGTTGCGCAAGCCAACCGAAAGGGCTAGCATAGCGTTTTGTGCCAGCCACAGATGGGCGAGCCAACGTAGCCGTTCGTTATCAGGTAAAAAATTGAGATTGCCCCGGAAAAACCACAGCAGCAGGCCCATAGCCATTAGAATGGATAGAATGAGCAGATAAGTGCCCTCGTGTACATATTGGCTGAGCTCCTGAGGCGTCGTCTGTTCATAGTTGATCCAGACAAAGCGCAGGTCCGCAACATTAGCCACGAAGAGCAGCCCATTGAGCACAGCGAAGCTGAAAACTCCGGTTTGGTATTCCCGCTTGAGACCGAGTGTGCCGGCATTCGGTTTGGGCGTGCCGCGCTTCCGCCGGAGTACCGACCGAAAAGGCCCTTCCCAGTCCTTCAAAAAATCGCCCCATAAGGAAGGCCAGACCAGTCCACCCACAATAAAACTGCCCATAACGAATAAAAATACCCGCTCCATATCCCAGTTGAACTGTAGCCAGCTGCCCGGCCAAAATCGTTGCCAAAAGGCAGCAAATTGTGGATTGGCTTGGTAGTAAATAGCCCCAAAAGCAAGCCCCAGCCCCACCGGCAGTAGTGCTAAGGGTGCCCATCGGAAGGCTGGCTTCCACGCCAGTGGTTCCCAAGATCGGATAAGCCGGTAGATTGCGGCTATGGGGCTGCCTAAGAGCTTAGTGATACCCAAAAGCGCGGCAAACCACAAAAAACGCAGCGGCCGTTGGTGCAGGTGTCCGGAGAAAACCAGAAAACAGAGGAAAAACACCAGGATTGATAAATCTGAATTCCGCCAGGCAACGAGTACGGCACTGCTCAGGAAAGCGGCTGCGAGCCATTGTGAGGCTTTCCGGTGCCGGAGTTCGGGATAGCCCAGTGCAGCAATACCGACCGCTAATATCGCGAAGGCCAGTGCATTGAGCCCCAGTAAAGCGCTGTGAAATAGGTGTGCATATATCATGGCACCGCTTATCCACACCACTAATTTAGCGAATGGGTGATGAAGGTTAATCGCATTCCATTTCATGAATTAGAGTTTTGAGTGATTGAGGTAGAATTTAAGATTGACAGATGGTACAGCAGTGCATAGCCCAGCCCTTGCAGCAGGAAAAAGAACCCCAAAAAAGCAATCAGGGCAGTCGTAGGATTTAAAAGTAGGTCAAGGCTATGGTGAAAAAGTGCTAAGGGGTGAGTGAAAGCGTCCCAGCTATTCCAGCGATTAACACGGCCCAGGAACAGCCCGAAACTGCTCAGTAGTGAAAAGCTGACCAGTGTTGCGTAGCCGTTGGAGCCCTGAGGGGCAAGCAAATAGCGCACAGGCAACAGGCACATCGCTGCGCAGGTCTGGACTAAAATAATCGTGTTAATGTTTTTCATAAAGTACTTTGAAATTCAAAGTTATAAAATAAAAAAATAGGCATTATGCTGAAGACCCACTGTTCCCTGTCCGGAGCAGAATCTCCAGCGCATCCAGATGGGCCTGAAAAGCATCTCTGCCTTCATCCGTTGCCCGGTAGGAAGTATTAGGCTTACGACCGATAAAGCGTTTGCGGACTTCCAGATAGGCTTCTTTTTCCAGGGCTTTAATGTGGGAAGCCAGGCGCCCGTCGGTCAGATTCAGCGTTTCTTTGAGGCTGCTGAAGTCTACCCATTCTTCTACCATCAGGACAGACATGATGCCCAGTCGCACCCGGTGGTCAAAAGCAGGATTTAGCTTGCTGATGATGTGTTTCATGCGCCCTGCTCGTATTTGAAGTACATGGCAGTCCCGTAAAGGATGTGCATCAGCCCAAAACCTATCGTCCAAAACTCCAGCCCTAAGCCGATGAAAAAAGCAGATACAAGTCCAATTGCGATTTCCGTAAGTCCAAGGTATCGGACATCGTTGAGGGTGTATTTGCTGGCATTAAGCAGCGCTAGCCCATAAAAAATCAAGGTAACGGGAGCAATCAGGCCGGCTTGACCTTGTTTTAGTAGCGCCAGACAGAAAATACCACCTGCTGCCAGTGGGATGAACAGGTTGAGAAGGAGGCGGCGGGTCAGCCGGTCCCAAATCGGGAGCCCTTTCCGGCGCGCTTTGCGAGTGGTAAAATAAACACCACTGGCCAGTGCCAGCACCAAAACCAGAACCGCATCAAGAAGAAAGAAGCTTAGCGGGTTAAGGCCTAAGGGATGGTTTGCAAGCGTTTCAAAAGATGCCGCACCCGAAAAGGGGGTAATCTCCAGGTACCAAAAGGCTGCAACGGCCCCCAGTAATGCCCAGATGCCGGCCGCTACACCGGAGAGGCCGCTGAGGGAAATGAAACGGGAAGAGCGCTCCATAATGCTGCGGATTTCTGTCAGCGTTTCCAGATGTTCTTGATGCGATGTTGTCATTTTTGTAGTACTTTGAAACTCAAAGTTAGGGTTTTTATAAATACAACGCAAGCACGGTACGTTAATACACGCTATTATTTTGGAAATCTAATTTTCAAGCTACCGCTGCAAGACAACAGGCTGGCTACGGACTTCACCGGTAGTGGAGCGGGCCAGCAGATAATAGGTGCCTGTCGGTAGGGAGGCAACCCGGCATTGGACTATGCCCTGTGCATCCGTCCAGCGCTGTACAGCTTGCCCGGCAGTATTGAAGAGCGTCAGGTCCCAGGTCCCTGTAGGCAAAGTGGCTGCAAACTGATTGGTTACCGGGTTGGGGGCAATCTGTAGCTCGACACCGCGCATTGCAGCGGGGGCATTTGCAACAACGGGGTCCAGCTCAAAGTCCCAGATTCCGCGGCCATAGGTCCCGAAGCGAGCAGTATGGCTGTCGGCCAGGTATTCCACCGACCAATAGGTTTGGGCGGGCGCACAGTCGCCGCCGAGGTAGTACCAGCGCGCTTCTTCTGCTACGAATACGTAAGGCCCGGCTTCTGTTGCCGCAAAAAGATAGGCTTCGTCTGGCGTACCAGTGATTTCAAAGACCAGTGTTGAGGGCAGGCCTTCGGACATATCGGTAAAGTTTTGCCCGCCATCTGTACTAACGTAAACAGGGGGATTGGAATAGCCGCTGCCACCCAGGTAGACCTTTCCTACATCCTGAGTAGAGGCATAAATGGTTTGCCCGTACAGATAATGTCCCTCAGGAATAAAATTTACGGTCTGTTCCCAGGTATAGCCTGCTTCCGCCGAAGTAAAGAAACGCCCGTTGGTGGTGGCTGCATACCAGCGGTTATAGTCCAGCGGAGAGGTTTCTATAGCGGATAATTCTCCATCTCCCGATGCCTCCGCGAAGTCAAAGTCGATTTGTGTAGCGGAGATACCGTTGGCAGAAGGGTCGAGCCGGATGAGATAAGAGCCCGGACCGCCGTTTATATTTCCACCTGCCATAAAGGCCCCTACATCACCCGGGAAAGGACTGGCCATAAGTGGTGGTAACCAGACTGATTCATCCTCGGACTCCAGGTCAAAGTCACCGGTTAGTGTTCCGTTTTGGGGAGTTTGGTAGTAGGATATCCATCCGCCAGGGTAAGTGGTCCAAAGGTATTGCCCTTCATTAGAAAAGACGATATGCCCGTAATCGCCGGAGATAACTTGATCAAACCGCTGAATACCAGGCTCATTAAAGTGGCGGCCGCGCTGAAACCCCTGATCCTGGGAACCAGCGTATACGAAACGGTCATTGGTGGGGTCCGTTCGTACACTATAATATTGGCTGACATTCAGGTCTTCCATGCCGATGTTTTGCACGGTTTCAAGGCTGTCGTAGGAGACCGACAGCCCTCCGTGATTGCTGATAAGCGTAAAGGGTACACCCGCTGCCGTTTCAAAAGCATCAAAGTGCATGATGTCCGCGTGTAGGGTATTGGCAACATCCGAATAATAGGCCCACCAATCGTTGATCTTTGCCCAGTTTTGCCCGCCGTCCAGGCTCCGGTAGCATTCAACCTCGCCCATGTAGAGTACATCCGGGTTGTCCGGGCTAACGAAAAGACCGACATTCCAGGGGCGTGCAGGGAGGTCGCCGCGCTTCGACCAAGTCATACCTTTATCGAGAGAACGCCACACTTCCCAGTTCCCTTCCGTGGGGCTTGTATAGGCATAGAGCACCAGGCTGTCAGCTACAGCCGTTCCGTACAGGTTGGCCCTTGCACCGCCAAAATCAAGGTTGGTATCAGGGTTGATCCAGTCGAGTTGTCCATTATCGGGATTGGCATGGTAAATTTTGCCTGTATTGTCCGCGGCCTTTTCGACCAGCATCATACGCTGATAGTGGTGGGGGGCAGAAAGGCGCAACCGGTTGAAATCATTCGTATTGAAAGTGCTCACGGCAGCGTAGGTCTCCCCCTGACTTGCCGATCGGTACAGTTGTACGTCCGCCCAGTAGGAGGGTTTGGCGAGTACATAGATGGTGGAAATACTATCTTTTATGAGAATCGGAGAATGAATATTGCCCCAGCGGTCCTCGTGTGTAATGCCGTCGGCCTGTTGCCAGGAGTAGCCATCATCGTCAGAATAGTGTGGGATACGTCCGGTAAAGGCAATCATCCGCCTTCCGTTTTGGTAGGGGATAAAGTCTAAAAGGCCAGGCGTAAAGCGCAGGTCCTGGTTAACGATTTCCCAGTGGCTGCCATCAAGGAGCCCCCGCCATAAAGAACCGCCGGCAGAAATCAGCCAAAGCTCGTCTGTAGCCGGATCGTATTCGGTATCAAAAACGCTACCCGATTGATTGATACTGCCCCTTTCCCGCCAGGAGCCGGGGAGCAAGCCTTCTGCAAAAATACCGCCTTCACAGCCAGAACGGAAATTGATCCCCCGGGCTGCTTTCGACCGGTGCCGTTGCAACCGGGTTCGGTGTTCTATCGCTTTCCAGTCCGTACCCGGTTCAGCTTGGTGCATAAGGTCGAGCCAGGCAGCCCTGGCATCTGCTTTTTCTTCTTCTTCGCCATAGCGAATAAGGGTTTTTCCATTAGTGGGTTGGGGAAGATTCTCGGATGACCTGGACAACGTGAAATCAACCAGCATTAGGTTTAGAACAGCCAGGAAAAAGAGCGCAAATGGCAGTGTGTATCTCATTTAAACGGGATTTAAATATCTTGGTTGCAAGATAAGTGTAGTGGGCCACTTAATAAGTAGCCTGGACGTCAAACCGGCATGGGGGAGGGGAGGGAATTAGTCTCCAAGATAAGCATCTACCAGGTACATGTCAATATCCCGGCCTTTAGTTTCGGTATATTGACCGTTTTCATCGCAACGAAAATAGTCCCGAATAAAAACATAGGTAGCCTCAGAAACATTAACCTTGCCCACCTCCCCGTTGGTTTCCATCCGGGAAGCCAGGTTGACGGTATCGCCCCATATATCGTAGGCAAATTTTTTGATGCCAACGATGCCAGCAACGACCGGGCCAGTGTGAATACCGATACGGGCTTCAAAGTAGGTGCGGCCTTCAGACTCCCGTTGTATCTTCAGCCCCGCCATGAATTCCTGAATCTCCATAGCCGCCAGTGTAACCCGTACGGCTTCATCTTCATCGGTATCACGCATGCCGCCTACAGCCAGATAGGCATCCCCAACGGTCTTGATTTTTTCCAGACCGTACTTTTCCATGATTTCATCAAATGCGCGGAAACAATGATCAATTTCTGCGACCAGGTCTTCGGGGTCCATTCCTTCCGAGATATGGCTAAAGCCTTTAAAATCGGAAAACATAACGGTGACGAGCTCGTGTCTTTTGGCTTTAGCAAAACCGAACTCCTTGAGTTCCCGGGCGGTCTCTTCGGGAAGAATGTTGAGCAAAAGCTCCTCTGATTTTTCTTTTTCTTTTTCTAATGCCTTGGTACGTTCCTGTACCAGGGCTTCCAGTTCTTGTTCCCGGCGGTGAGCCAGGATGATCCGCCACCGCATGACACCGAAGATGATACTGCTCAGCAGCAGGGTACACAGGACCCAAAACCACCAGGTATAATAAAAGGCCTCATGTACAACTACCGGGATAGCCAATCCCTGCTGATTCCAGTTGGTGTTGTTAGCCCCGGCTTTAGCACGGACGCGGAAGGTGTAGCGCCCTGCGGGGATATTGTTGTACCGGACCAGGGTGTTGGTGCCGGGCAAGCTCCATTCTTCTTCATAGCCCTCCAGTTTATAGCTGTAGGTGTTTTCGAGGGGTTGCCGGTAGTCAGCTAATGCAAAGCCAAAAGAGAAGATCCGGTCCCAGGGCGAAAGGTCAATGCTGACTTCAGGGTCGAGGCCGTAATTGCGCTGGATGAGCGTATCTTTGGCGACATCGTACTTGCTAAAGTGGGTAAGCAGTAAATGGGCTTCCTGTTCGGTCTGTTGCTGCTCCTGGAACTGAGGGCCGGGAAAAAAGGCGTTAATGCCATTGAGCCCTCCAAAGTAGAGTCGCCCTGCCCGGGATCGATAGAAGGAAATCCGGTTGAACTCGTTAGCGCTAAGCCCGTCTTCTACATAATAATTAGTGCAAGTGCCTTGGGGTACAACCAGCCTGCTGAGGCCATTATCTGTGCTGACCCAGAGGGAGGAGTCGTCTTCCGGCAAAATACCATTGATGAAGTTGTTAGCCAGTCCGTCTTCTGTGGTATAGACCAGCAAGCTGTCCCGCCCTGGCATCAGGCAGTGCAGCCCTTTACCAGAACCCACCCATAACCGTCCGGCAGGGTCTTCGTAAATGGCATTGACCTGGTCGCTTTGGAAAGCCAGCGGGCTGTCTTTACCCGTATGGTAATGTGCAACCCGTCCTCTTCCCGGTATGATTTCATGGAGCCCGTTGTTTAGTGTGCCCACCCATAGGTGGTTGTTAGACGCGCTGAAATACAGGTAGCTGATGTTACCATTCAGGCTGTCCCATACTCCCGCATCATCCTCAAAGGGCATTAGGTTATCAGTAGAAGGGTTATAGCGGTAGAGCCAGTGCAGATAGCCCATCCAAAGTGTACTGTCGGGAGCAACAATAACGTGTCCCAGATCTTTGTCCGGCTTTTTGAGAAGATCACGAACCCGAAGAGTCTCCAGGTCTATCCGTTTGCCATTGCCGGTATACAGGGCGCCATCAAAGTGGGTTAATCCGAAGGGATAGTTGAAGTAGTCATTGAATGGAAAGAGAGGCCGTAGCCCATCAGTCTTAGGGTCAAGAATGTGGATAGAGTTGTAGTAAGAGAAATAGATATTGCCTTCCGCGTCTTCGGTGATGCCCCGTGTGCTGCAGTATATATTGCTGCAGTACTCGCTACCGCCTTCCAGATAGTGGGCGAAGAGCTTTTCGGATTGCACCAGACGAATTGCACCAAAATCGGAAGCGATCCAAACGACGCCGGATTGATCGCGGAAAACCTGGCGGTAGATGGCGGTATTTTTGGTGATGGCTCGAATTCTGGGGGCGAAGTTTTCCACGCTGCCCATTTTTGCATCATAGTAAAGCAAGATACCTCTGCCGCCTATCCACAGGCTGCCGTCCTTTTCAACGGTGAGTGCTGTGGCTACTGCATTGCTTATGCTCGCGGGGTGCTTTTTGAAGGACTCCTGATCTGGGTTGAATGTAAACAGCTGCCCGTCCGCGCAAAGCAAATACAACTGAGCGTCAGATCGGGCAATTTGTACAATACGGTTGGTTTCCGGTACCGGTACGATATGCCTTTGCAGTACGCTGCCCTTTGCGCCTAATTCCCAGAGCTCATTGCCCACAGCCCCAAGGAAAAGCCTGCGGTCAACTTGCGCCATAGGCCGGCCGATGTGTTTTCCGGCTAGTTCCAGCACTTCCTGGTAGTGCCCATCGGGTTGCATTAGCAGGAGGTGTGTCGTTGCTGTCTGTTCGTGATAGGCAGCCGACCAGACCTGCCCTCCTAATCCCAGGGTGAGGTCGTGGGGAACGATAGCCTCCCGGATTCGAACATCGCCTTCTTTGATTTTATAATCCTCATAGGTGTTTTGGTCAGGATCAAAGCGGGTGATGTAATTGGGGGTGCCCAGCCATAGCCGCTGTTTCGCGTCAATGACCATGTCGGAAAAAGACTCATGAGGGAGGTGAGTGACTGTTTCCTGAGGGGTGTAGGTCACGAATTCATATCCGTCAAACCGGTTTAAGCCATTGATGGTAGCCATCCAGATAAAGCCGGTGCTGTCCTGCAGTATTTTAGAAACGATGCGGTGGCTTAGGCCGTCCTCAAAGTCATATACTTTGATTTGCACCTCACTCTGCCCCCGGAGCAGGGTGCAAAGGAGGAACGGCAAAACAAGAATACTTAGACGATGCATAGGGCTTGGATTGAGGCTATCGTGCGTTCGCTTCCAAAGTAAGCAAATTGTATGGAAAGATAGGGTCTAAAGGCGGCTATTCCTGCAATCGAGGAGTATGTGACTGATCCGGGTGAAGAGCCGGATACCTCAATGTGGTTGACCCGTGTTTATTATCCTTTGGTAAACAAGGATTGATCTGACTTAAGCTGGTGCTGATTGAGCTGGGTCTTAACGCCCATCTCCTGAAGCGCCATAACCAAATCTGTACGAATGTTATGCTGGATAGCCCAGGCATTTGCCGGAGAGGTAGCCCACGCAGCTATCCAGCATTTCATAGCGGTTTCTCCCATCGCTATCACCCAGAACTTGGGCGGTTCCTTAACCTGAGAAGCGTTGTACTGTTCTGCTACACGAAGCGCAGTATAGCGCACAGCTGATAAGTCGGCTTCAGGAGAAACATAAAACTCTACATGTGCCCAAATGTAGGTGTCGCGTACTGAATAGTTGACCACCTCTCGCTTTAGCATATCAGAGTTGGCAATAATATAGCGCTTCCAGTCCCAGGTTTTGACGGTGGTATGCAGCATAGTGATGTCCTCCACTGTGCCGTAGAATCCATCAATGATTACGGTGTCTCCCAATCTTACTGCAGAGGAGAAGCTCAGGAGTATACCTGAGATAAAATTTTCGATGATCGGGCGGGCGGCAATGCCCAGCACAATACCAAATGCAGAAACCAGCAGGGAGATGGAAGTGAATGGTAGCTGAGTGGAAAAGGGCAGCAACCCGATAAGGATAATGAGGAAAATAGAAAAAGCTATTGTGCCTTTCCGGATGATACTGAACCGTCCGGAGATATTATCTGCCGCCCGTTCAAGCGTAGCTTCCTGTGAATCACCCGGTGGCGAAATGGTTTTTACAGGATTCAGTGATTCGATATCTTCCAGCCGCATTAGCTTGCGCTTTTTGTAACTGGCAATCGCCTGGAGAATTCCAAAAAGGAATAATCCGCCTCCGGATGCGACCAGCGCTATATAAATCCAAATGGTTTGGGTCATTTGTTATGAGCTTTTTTTGTTATTTTAGCTGTATTAATCAGAACCTAACTGAAAACTTGCTTCTAGCCTACTTTCTACTGCTGCGGTATCCAAAACCAGGTACACCGCATAGTAAGTAGTTTTCCGATAAGTTCTCAATCTGAAAACGAGAAAACCAAATACGTATGAAAACGGCACACCTCCTCTTACTCCGACTTTCTGCCATTATCCTGCTGGCCGGATTCCTGAACTCCTGCGCCACGAACCCCGTGACCGGGAAGAAAGAGTTCATGTTACTTAGCAAGGAACAAGAGGTCAAGATGGGCATCAGTTACGATCCTCAGGTAGTGGCAAACTACGGGTTGTACGAAGATCAAAAAATCCAGCAATTTATTACGACCCAGGGGCGATTAATGGCTCGGATTTCTCACCGTCCGGAATTACCCTATGAGTTCAAAGTACTGGACTCTCCGGTGGTGAACGCCTTTGCGGTGCCCGGAGGGTTTGTCTACTTCACGCGGGGCATCATGGCGCACTTCAATAATGAAGCAGAGTTCGCCGGGGTACTCGGGCACGAAATCGGGCACGTAACGGCCCGCCACTCTGCCAGGCAATACAGCAGACAGATGTTGGGTCAGGTAGGGCTTATTGCCGGCATTGTTGTTTCTCCAAAGTTCGCCCAATTTGCAGATGCAGCCAGCCAGGGGCTCGGACTGCTTTTCCTGAAGTACGGGCGTGACGCTGAGAGTGAGTCTGACCGGCTTGGTGTGGAATACTCCACTAAAATCGGCTACGATGCCACTGAAATGGCTGAGTTTTTCCAAACGCTTAAGCGGCTCAGTGATCAGGGGGGAGGCCGTTTGCCAACATTCTTATCTTCACACCCTGATCCGGCTAATCGTTATGATAAGACCAAAGCCCTGGCACAAAAATGGCAGCAGCGCTACAGCGGCCGTCAGTTAAAAGTCGGGCGCGACTCCTACTTGCGTATGATAGATGGTCTGCTCTACGGTGAAGACCCCCGGCAGGGCTATGTGGAACGCAATACCTTTTATCACCCGGAGCTGAAATTTCAATACCCTATACCGAATGGCTGGCGTACAGTCAATACACCTAGTCAGGTGCAGATGGCACCAGAGGATGGTAATGCCGTAATGGTGTTCTCGCTTTCCACCAAAAACAACCTTACTCAGGCTGAGCAGGCCTATATGGAAACCCACCAGTTTGATGTGACAAGCCGTAACAACCGGCAGGTCAACGGGCTGAATGCCCGGGTGGTACAGGGCCGGCAGATAGACGAGCAAAACCAGCAGGCGATTAATATACTGCTTTACTTCATTGAGCACGGCGGTCGCGTCTATCAGTTGCTGGGAATGGCTTATCAGCAGCAATATGCCAATTATGAGTCGAATTTCCTGCGCACCATGAATGGATTTGACCGCCTTTCGGATGCCTCTAAAATTAATGTGCAACCCGAACGCATCAAAATTGTGGAAGCGCCGCGCACCACCAATTTACGTAGTGTGCTTAGTAGCAATGGTATTCCGGGCAGCCGCCTTGAGGAGTTTTCTATCCTGAATGGCATGGAGCTAAATAGTCAAGTGCAAAAGGGGACGCTGATCAAGGTGGTCGATAAGGCAGGGAATTGATATATTGCGGCAAAAATTGAATCCATGAAGAATCCAATCCGATTGACTTTGCTGCTGGCGAGTACATTTATGTTGTTTACGGCGCAGAAATGCGGTAGCGGCAAATATGAGTATGCGCCCACGACTTCCATTGAAATTGCGAAGACGGGCTGCTTTGGTGAGTGCCCAACTTACGTTTTTGAGCTTAATGGCGATGGTTCGGCTACTTTTAATGGCCGCCGGTTTGTGAAGCCAGAGGGGCAGCACTACCGAACCTATTCGGCAGATACCACAAACACCGTCTTTTCCCGCCTAATCGAAGCAGACCTTTACCAATACGAACGGGAGTATACTGATAACGTAACGGATCTGCCTACCACTTACCTCACCTTTGAGCATGAGGGCAAGCAGAAGAAGATCAAGCTTTACTACGGTTACCCTGAAGAGTTAGAGAATATTGTGGAGGAACTTCAGGAGGTTGCCCTGAGCAAAGGCTGGACAAGCGGTTCTGCACCGGTAAAAGAATAACGTTATTTGAGGCTTAATAGCTGACGCAGCGTATGGCAGGGGGGATATAACCGTCTGTGGTACACTGACCAATCAACCACCTCAGCACCGTAGAGTGCTGAGGTGATTTTATAGTCCACCAACCCAAAATTTGTGATTTCTGACTTGCTCTTTTCCCACCTCGCTGCGTTCATCCCGGTTAACCGGGACGCCGACTTCACCGTGGGGCCCCTTCCCCACGCTTCGTGTAGGCATCGCCTACGTTTTTCGCCTTACGAGTTGAGAAAATAGCTGCGCCATAATTTCACAAATCTTGAGTTGCTGGACTATAGGTTAGGCAGGGACAAGCGTACTGCGCTGTTGTATCCAGCTTTTAAAAATTCGGTCCACTGCCGGGTTCTCTTTCCAGTTCTTTTCAATACCATCCAGGGCAAGGATGTCCTCGAACAGCTCATCCTGGGCAACACCTTCTTCCAGCGCATCGCTGTATGGAATATGGCTAAAGGTCACTTGTGAGTAAAGTGGAAGGAATTCAGGGTATGCCTTGTTAAGGTGAGCGGCGATTTCCTTCCGCAGCAGGAATTTGGGATCAGCAACCTTATCGCGCATTTCCACAAAGTTGCGCAGTGCGAGATCTGCAATAGCGTTAGCATTCTTAATTCGGGTGGCATTAAACGCTTCGAAAATGGCTGGCCAATCGCCCTGATGGGCCTCCACAAGCTCATCCAGCAGCGTACAATCTTCGAAGCCGGAGTTCATGCCCTGTCCATAGAAGGGGACAATAGCGTGAGACGCATCGCCCATGATCAGCACTTTATCCTCATAGCGCCAGGGGCTGCAACGGATCGTGACCAATGAGGCGGTTGGGTTCTCCCGGAATTCTTCGAGCAGGTTTGGAATAAGCGGAATGGCATCAGCAAAGTATTTTTCGAAGAAAGCCATGATTTGCGCGTCGGTATTCAACTGATCGAAAGCCGGGGTCTGCCCTTCGTAAGCAAGGAAGAGGGTGCCTGTAAAACTACCATCTACATTAGGTAGCGCAATCATCATAAACTGTCCACGCGGCCAGATATGCAGGGCGTTTGGGTCCAGGGCGTGCTCCCCGTTAGCGGTAGGTGGGATATGCAGCTCCTTGTAGCCGTAATCCAGGAAAGACTGGCTGTAACTGAAGCGGGGAAGTGTGCTCATAAGGCTGCGGCGAACGGCTGAGAATGCTCCGTCCGTACCAAAAATCCGGTCCGTTTTCACTGTAAGGTGCTCGCCGGTCTCCCAGTGCTCAAATTGGGCGGTAGCAGTGTCAGGGTCCACGCCCAGGCATTTATACCCAAAGTGAAAATTCAAATGCTCATACTGATCAGCAATATTGATGAGCTCAATGTTGAGGCCGCCCCGGGAAACCGAGTAGATCGCCTGTTCCGCCTCACCGTAAGGTTGGAAGGTCAGTTGCCCCTCTGTATTGTGCATCTTGCGCCCGTGCATGGGGATAGCCTGCTTGCGGATGGTGTCTTTAATACCAGCCCGCTCCATGGCCTTCCAGCCCCGGTCACTCATGGCCAGATTGATGGATCTTCCTCCCTTAAAGCCTGATTGCCGGGGGTCTTTGCGTAGCTCAAACACTTCTACCTGATACCCGCGTTTGGCGAGTAGCACCGCCCATAGCGAGCCAACAAGCCCTGCGCCAACAATAAGGATACGATCTTTCATAACGATTGATTTTGAGTCTTAGAACATGAAACGCAGCGCGATGAATTGCGATACGAATCCGACCAGGTAACCGCCATAAAGGTCTGTAGGTTCATGGGCCTGCAGAATTAAACGGGAGGTGCCGACCAGCCCTGCTATTAGTACCGTTAGCATCAGTACCCAATACATGCTCACTTCGAAGGTGCCTAGTTGGCCAAGGCCGATCAGGAAGGTATCATGGCTGAACAGGAGCAATGTAATGACCACCATGCCTAATAATCCACCCATGCCAACTGCGTGCGCGCTGATTTTTGAAAAAATATTGATAAAGAAAGCAATAAACAGCCCGATGGATGCCCCTAGCAGAAAGGCAGAGAAAGCTGTTGGTACTTGTGCGTTGCCCAAAAAATTGCGGAACATCCAGATGTAAAACATGCCTGTAATGACATACGGGCCAATGCGCTCTTTTTGGGTTTTCATTTCCAGAGAATTGACCAGGCCGGTGAACCTCAGCATAGCTACAGCAAAGCCAGGAATAAAAAAGGTGGACAGGAAGACCTGTAGAATAAGCAGTTTGCTGAATTCATCACTGATGCTGTACACTCCAAAGAGGTAGGGGTTTATCAATAAGAGCAAAACCAGCATATAGGTCACAATCAACAACGGGTGGAAAAGGACGGAGACGACCTGCGCCAGTGGTTTCAGCATCTGCTAACGATTTGATTATGCTCAAAGATACAAATTATGGAGGAGTAAGGTTGAGTGCGACCGAATGCAAAGACGGGCAGATTTTTGAGCATCCATTCCATTTTCAACAGCGGTCTGCTTAACTTTCCGCCAAGATCAATCCGTATGCAGGAAATACTCGATCAAATACTACTGGAATACAATGACTGGGCATTGAACCTTGGGCAGGTCGTGTTAGGCACGAGCCTTCTGATAGGGCTTGGTTTTTTGTATTGGATTGTAGCAAGTCGGCTTTTTCCAATAATTGCAGCTCATCTGGAGCTGCCCCAGGAAGAGCGCCGTAAAGCCCGCAAAATACTGGGGACACTGCTTATATCGCTGGCGTTAGTAGCGCTAATCGCAGTTTTGCATCTCGACCAGCAACTGATTGAGACGACAAACGAGAATGCACCTAACCTGTACATTTCCACATTTGTTCAGGCTATGCTGATCTGGCAGTTTGCCCGCTTGCTCGACTTCGTCATTTCCCGTTTGCTCGTTACCAATTACTACCGCAATAGAAGAGAGGATCCGGTTGAGCTCGACCACTACCAGACGGATTCGAAAAACAAAACGAACCGCACTGTACAATACGCAGTGTATATACTGGCTCTGCTTTTCATCGTTCAGGCATTTGATATCGATTGGTCCTTATACACTTATCAGCCTGCTGGTGCGGAAAATGGTGAAACCCGCCGGTTATCGGTCTCTAATATTTTAAACGCAGGATTCATAATTGTACTGGCGCGCTTGTTCAGCTGGATTGTTATCCAGCTTATTCTCAGCCAGTACTACCGAAGTAAACAGATCAACGTAGGCTCACAGTACGCCTTCAATCAGTTGTTGCAGTACTTTGTTTATATCATTGCCGCGCTAATGGCACTGGAAGCCCTTGGTTTTACCCTTACCCTTATCTGGGGGGGGGCCGCTGCGCTTTTGGTTGGTGTGGGGTTGGGCCTTCAGGAGACCTTTAAAGATCTTTTCTCTGGTGTTATCCTTCTGTTTGAACGCCGGGCAGAGGTCGGTGATGTTGTGGAAGTAGATGGGCTTATCGGCACTGTTAAGCGTATTGGGGTACGGACCTCTTTGGTAGAGACCCGTGATCATGTCGTGGTCATAGTCCCTAACTCCCGGCTTATTGTACAGCATTTTGTCAATTGGAGCCACAACGACAATAAAGCGCGTTTTCACATCAAGGTAGGCGTGGCTTACGGATCAGATACCGAACGGGTAAAACAACTGCTTCTGGATATCGCCCGCAGTAATGCAGATGTTATCCGCCACCCTGCACCGTTTGTCCGGTTTGTCGACTTTGGAAATTCCTCACTGGACTTTGAGCTCCACTTCTGGTCGCATGAATTCATCCGTATTGAAGATGTGAAGAGTGAGATGCGCTTTAATATAGACAAAGCCTTCCGCGAGAATAACGTGACGATCCCATTCCCACAGCGGGATGTTTGGATGAAGGGTGGACATTAGTGACAAATATGCACTTACGTGATTTGTTCCGGAATAAAGTATTCCTCCCCAATCAGCTCTTCATATAAATCGATCATCTTTTCAGATAGTGGCTCCCCCCGGAATTGCTGGGCGTATTCAAAGCCGGCAGTAACCAGACGGGTTTGATACGCGGTATCGGATAGTAAATGACGGATGCCTTCTGCAATAGCTGCCGGGTCGTGGGGGTCAACCAGGTGTGCACCCGGTCCACCAGCTTCCGGTAGTGAAGAGGTATTAGAAGTCAGAACAGGTACCTTACTGAATAAAGCCTCGAGAATAGGGATGCCAAAACCTTCGTAAAACGAAGTGTAGACAAATAGCGATGCATTCTGATAGACAGCCGGCAGATCGTTGAACCGGACACGGACAAAGTGAATCCATTCGCTAAGGCCCAGGCGGCGCGCCTGCCGCTGTATTTGTTGCATATGGCGCGGGCCTCTACCTACCACTACCAATGGCAACCGATCCTCCTTAGGGAGGATGGATAGCGCTTTGATGACTCCTGAAAGGTTCTTACGAGGTATGATAGCGCCGACTGACAGGATATAGTTTTCGGGCAGATTGTACCGCTGCCGGACGGATTCCAGTGTTTTATTGGACCGTTCCTGCATGTACCGTTCATGGCACGATTGGTAGATAACTGAAATTTTACCGGGGGGGACTTCATAAAACTGTTGCAGATCCCTCTTCGTGCTTTCACTGATGGCTACGATATGGTCCGCTTCCCGGCAAGCGTACTTGAGCTGAAGGTCAAGCGCAAGGCGTTTTGGAAATGAATATTGCTCCGGGAAACGCTTGAAAACCAGGTCATGGACGGTGACCACGCTTTTGATCCCTGTTCTGGACATACCAAAAGGCAGGGTCTGATTGAGTCCATGAAAAAGTTGTATGCGTTGCCGCTTGAGATCACCTTTAATGCTAAACCGTTGCCAGATCAAAGGCAAGCCTTTACGGCGGGGCATCTGAGTATTGTATAAGGCGCTGTTCAGGAAAAACTGTGTCTCTTCATTTCTGGTCAAACGTGGAGTATACAGGAAGTAGGCATTGTCTGGATAATACTCTGCAAGATTGGAGAGTAGGGTACGGCTGTAATTACCGGGCCCTGTAAAGTTGTTGTATAGCTGCTGTGCGTCGTATCCAATGCGTAACATAGGCAGTCAGTCGTTTTGAGCTGTAGCATGAGAAGTTGTGGTGCGCATTGGCAAGTAATAAATGATGTTGTATTTGTCCTTGTTAACTAACGAGCATACTCTAATTTAGTAATTGTTTGACTTCTTCCAAGGATAAATCCATCATTGCTGCCATCAGGTTATCCCCTACCGGGAAATGATGTTCTGTAGGGCGCAGTGTAAGGCTGATTACTTCTTCAACGATAATAGCTGAAAGCAGTAATCTTGCCAGTTTCTCATCACGCATGAGGTATTTGAATACCACATCGTAAATCGGATTCGCAATTTGCACCATAGATGAACAGTTTTATACGTGCAGGGCACTACACGAAGTTATTGTGCTTGCAACAGGCACGAACAGACCCCGCTATCGCTAAACCGCAAAGCTCTCACCGCAGGCACAGGTACGGGATGCATTTGGGTTGTTGAACACAAAGCCATCCCCAGTGAGCCCACCGGAAAATTCCAGCGTGGTATTACAGAGATAAATAAAGCTGCGCAGGTCAGTCACGACTTTTTCGCCGTTGTCTTCAAAGACCTGATCATCGTCTTTTGCTTCATTCGAAAACTCCAGTTGATAGGTCAGGCCGGAACAACCTCCGCTTGTGACCCACACGCGCACAAAGTAGTCTTCCCCGTAGCTTTTGGCTTTGCGAATTGCTGAAATCTGGTTTTTTGCACTTTCTGCAACTTTTATCATGGCGGACCAATGTTTATCGTTTAAACTATCCGGTTATTCTGCCGGTAGATCAAAGTTAGTAACATTAGTGGAGCCAGTCAAGTTCACCTGTTTTACTAACGGGATAAATACCCTCCGTCTATGGGGATATACGCTCCGGTCATAAACGAGGCCGCATCTGAACTCAGCCAGAGGACGAGCTCCGCCACTTCTTCGGGGCGTCCCAGCCGGCCAACGGGGTGCAGCTGTGAAAGCATGCCCAGTTGTTCTTCTGACAAGTTCGCAGACAGCAGCGGCGTATCGATAAAAGCAGGCCCTACGGATAACGTACGGATGCCTTGTGCCGAGTATTCCAGTGCAGCGTTGCGGGTCAGGCCTACGAGACCGTGCTTGGCGGCCACGTACCCGGCTGCTCCTTCAAAGCCCACCTGCCCGAGTATGGATGCCATATTGATAATGACACCACCACCGGACTTCAGCATAGCTGGAATCTGATACCGCATGCCAAAGAATGGACCGGAAAGGTTGATCCTTATCACTTCTTCCCAGCCTTCGAGAGGGTATTCTCCGACAGGAGCCTGAGCCCCGCCGATGCCTGCGTTGTTGCAAGCGATATCCAGCTTGCCATAGTGGTCCATTACCGCATCCACCAGCGCTTCGTTGTCCTTGGGGGAGCCGGCGTCCATTTTGAAAAAGAAGGCTGCTCCGCCTGCGTTAGTAATTTGCTGTACGGTTTCCTGTCCGCCCGCTTCGTTGAGGTCAGCCACGGCTACTTTTGCACCTGCTTTCGCGTAAGCCAGGGCTACGCTGCGCCCAATACCAGAACTTCCACCAGTAACGAGGGCTACTTTTTTATTCAGTTGTTTCATAATAGGAAGGTTTTGGTTTCACCTTTTAATGTACCGAAAACAGGGGTGAAGCGCAATGACTTTTAGCACTTTACGGGTGTTTTTGAAGACGGCCTGAATAGGAAAAAAAGCACCATCCAGCTAAATATTTTTTAATCCCTTCCCGGTACCGTAACTTTAGGGGTTCAAGCCCAAATGCCTATGTTTTTAGAACCACATTTCAAAGGACAGCGCAGCGGATGGATAGAGATCATCTGCGGATCCATGTTTTCCGGTAAGACCGAGGAGCTGATCCGCCGGTTGAAGCGTGCCAAAATTGCCAATCAGCGGGTGGAAATCTTCAAGCCGAAGTTAGATACGCGCTACGATGAAGCAAAGGTGGTCTCTCACGATGCCAACTACATTCTCTCTACGCCTATCGAGCACTCCCGCCGTCTGCTGGAGCTGGCCGACGGTGTTAATGTTATTGGGGTCGACGAAGCGCAGTTTTTCGATGATGAACTGCCGGAGGTCTGTCAGATGCTGGCCCTGCGCGGTATGCGGGTCATTGTAGCCGGACTGGACATGGACTTCCGGGGCAAGCCCTTTGGCCCTATGCCGAATCTGCTGGCCGTGGCGGAGTACATCACTAAAGTGCACGCTATCTGTCAGCACTGCGGTAACCTGGCCACCCATTCTTACCGCCTTTCCGCTGATGACCACACCGTCGTTTTGGGCGAAAAGGATACCTATGAGGCCCGCTGCCGGACCTGCTACCAAATGGGTAATATCCTGGACTTGAAGGCTGACAAACCGACTGAACGCGGGCAGCAGGAGGGGAAGGTGCGGCGGATGTAGGGTTTTTGAGAAACTTCAATAAAAGCTTCTATGATGCCTGGCACTTAGTGCGGGAGGCAAGCTTTCCCGATTCATAAAGATAAAGGCAAAAAGAGTTGTAAATCGAAATAATCCACAAATAAAGAGTCTGCTCTGCCATTGGAATAAACGAATCCGGAGTACTGAAAATTTAATTCGCCTACTCTTTCTCCGTAAACCCTGCAATCAATGTTCTCAGGGATGCGAAGGATTGATTCCGAATCAGAATCACTATCAATATTTGTAGTACGGTCTGTATAGAAAAAGCTATTGGAATAACTTACCTCCTCATCCCTTATCGAAAATTGCAAATGATATTTCCGCGAGGAGTGGCCTTGAATGATATCAGTGACAGCATTGTAAAGCGAAAGGTCTGTCTCTTCAAATCGATTCCAGTACACGTAGAAGGCATAGCTGAGTACTTTTGGCTGATTGACGATATTAAGCGGGCTTAATATCACTTCGTAAACCACTGTGGAGTCACCGTAAAGTTTGTAAGTTGAAATACTCCTTGTGCTGACATCGGTACAAAAGTCGTATGCGATATCTTCATCGCTGTAGGTTGATAAAGCCCCTTCCAGACTTAAAGAATAATTGGAACTCAGCCATGTTGTATCAGGAACAGTATCACCTTCGTCATCGCCAATGCCTTGATTATTTACACAATTTGTCGATAGAAGAAGCATCAGGCATAAGCCAGAAAATGCAAACTTCTCCTTATTGTCCAGTAAGCAAAGAGTCATAACTTTTGAATGATTCAATCGACTTCCTCTTAAAGTACTTCTTTTTTTGATAGAACGTTTAATAACAAAAGAACTTCTCGTGAAGGTTAAGTGCTACACGCTCCTCTTTCTGGTGGTATCCGTTGCGGCATCTGCGCAACATACAGCGCTCCATATTCGCGGCTCCATTAAATCCGCAGACTCCCACGAGCCTATCATCGGAGCGGTCATACAGGATACATTGAGCAAAGCGTACAGTATTTCTGACGAGTATGGCTTTTTTAATTTGAGCCTGCCCGGCGCGTACGGTTGCTTAAGTACGCAATACATAGGTTATGAGCCCCAATTGATCTGTGGGGTCTTCGAAGAAGGGAAGGCTTTAAACATTGAGCTGAGTACTTCGAATTTCCTGCCTCAGGTGGAAGTGTCTTCTTATTCTAATCACGGCGTGCCGAAACTTGGCAGGGTCTCTTTTCCTGTTTCAACGCTTCAGTTGCTGCCTCAGCTAGGTGGCGAAGCTGATTTGCTCAAAACGATTACGCTGCTGCCGGGCATTGCGCAGGGAGTAGAAGGCACTACCGGCTTGCTGGTACGTGGGGGCAGCCCCGATCAGAACCTGGTTTTAATGGATGGGGCTCCGGTGTATAACCTTAGCCATTTTGGGGCGTATTTATCTGTTTTCAATACTGACGCGATTAAGCACTTTGATGTCTACAAGGCAAGCTGGCCGGCAAAGTATGGGGGGCGGTTATCCGGCCTGATCGATATCCGGACGCGCGAGGGTAATCTAAAGCATTGGGAGGGCAAAGCGACTATTAGCCCTTTACTGGGCCGCTTCCTGATAGAGGGGCCACTCAAAACGGATAAAACCAGCTTCCTGCTTTCGGCCCGCTCTTCCTGGCTAGGCGTCTTGTTTAACGCATTTTCGGGTCAGGATTTCAAACAGCGTTACCTCATGTACGACCTAAACGGAAAGCTTACCCACCGGATAAATGATAACCACAGGGTTTACTTAAGCTACTATAGTAGTCTGGATGACAGTTAGGTGGAAGAAGTCCTTACGGGTGGTAGCCTGGGCAATCAGGAACGAATCAGATCTGAAGAAGCAATTGGAGTGAAATGGGGCAATCAAACGGCGTCATTGAGGTACGCAGCCTTTCTGAGTAATCATTGGTCACTACAGAGTATCATTTACTATACCCGGTATCGCTTTTCAGGTTATCAGCGGGAGATGAATCTCTTTGCGAATGGTTTGACGACAGCATCTTTCAATGCAAATGCCTCATCCAATCAGGATTTTGGGATACGGGCCTTCGCCAAATATACCCACCGGAATCTAAGTTTTATTTTGGGCACCGAGCAGGTTAGGCAGCGGTTCGCCCCACAGAGTACTTTTCAGAGTGAAGGTCGGTCTGCCACGCTCCTGTTGAGCGATGCCCGAGCTTTTCAGCAGAACTATTTTTCAGACATGAACATCCGGCTGGGCAATGCTACGGATATTCGGTTGGGCATTCGGCAGGTGGTGCATCAGGCTTCAGATACCACCTTTTTATCGCTGGAGCCCCGATTAGAATTTGAAAGCCGGTTGGGCAGAGGGTTTTGGGCGAGCCTAAGCGCCAATTACGGGCAGCAGTTTATGCATTTGATCACGGGGGGTAATGCCGGGCAAGCCAATGAAATCTGGCTGGGCGCTACTGCTTCTGCTCCTCCTCAGCAGGGTACACAGGTGGCAATAGGCATCAGATGGCTGGACTCCAGAGCGCGTTATGAGGTGTCATTAGAAGCTTTTCACCGGCGCATGTCAGGCCTTACGGAATTAAAAGCGGTGGGCAATAGCGGGTTGGAGGATGTGTACCGCTGGGAAGAGCTCCTGGAGTTCGATGGAGAAGGACGGGTCCATGGGCTGGAATTACTGCTGCGGAAGCAGGAAGGCCCGCTTATCGGCTGGCTGTCTTACACCTGGTCTAAAAGCCAACGGCAGTTCGATCAAATCAACCAGGGAAAATGGTTCCCATTTCGTTTTGACAGGCGTCATGATTGCTCCGTAGTGCTCCTGTATGCTTTGTCCAAAAAATGGCAATTTTCGGCTACCTGGAGCTATCAAACGGGGAGTCATATTGCTTTGCCCACCGCCAAAATACCCAATACGAATATTGCGTTTGAGGACATTTTGTTCCCCGGTGGCGCCCGTATCAACGATCAGCGCAATAATGTCACCCTGCCTTCTTACCACCGGCTTGATCTCGGATGCACCTACCGCTGGCAGAAAAAGGAAGAAGGCCCTACCCATGACCTGAGCCTGAGTATCTATAATGCCTACAATCGCATCAACCCCTATTTCATCCGCACAGAGTCAACGCCCCGCTTCAGCCGGGACGGGCAATACCTGGGAGAGGATCAGCCAGAGGTTGTCATTGTTGGGCTGTTTCCCTTTATTCCTTCACTTAGTTACAGCCGGACGTTCGACTGGAAATAGCTTAGCCTATGAAATTTAACAAAATGCTTCTTGCTCTACTACTGATGCTCACTGCCTGTGAATTGACCCGGTCGTATGATGAGGATTTTTTCCCTGCGGCTCCGCCCGTCTTAGTCTGTTTTGCGAGTATTGAGAATGACCGGCCTGTATCGGCTTACCTCTTTCCTACGGTGCACGCATTAGATACTTCGGCGGCTAATTTTATTGCAGATGCGGTAGTGGAGCTTTACAAAGACGGCGGCTTTCTGGAAGAGCTTCAGTTTGAAGAAGATCAATATGTCTCAGCACCAGCTACACTGGGCGCCCCGGGAAGCCAGTATCAGCTAAAGGTGCGCCATAGCGATTACCCCGATCTGGTCTCGGAAGTGGTATTGTTACCCCCGCCGGTTGATGTCTTTGATTATATGGTCAACTATAATGAGCCAGCCTCTCAATACACCATCGCTTTATCCTTCAGTCATACGGGGCAAGATGCAGCCTCCTACGGTGTTTTTGCTGACTTGTATGCTGATGGGCAACTGGTCAGGGACAGGGTGCGTACTGCACTCATCGGTAGCGAGCCTTTTATTGAAAACGACACGGTCCGGTTTAACCTGATTGTTCCCGCCCAAGTTACCAGATTTGAGGATTTTGTCCCGGTGGATACCCTTAGCATTGACAGTGCAGCGGTATTTATCCGGGTCGTCTCTGAGGAGTACAATGCGTATCGGGCATCGGTGCCAGATGAAGAGATCGGAGGGTTTTTCCCGCCACAGGATGACCTGTTTACTAATTTTGAGGGCGGGTACGGGGTGTTGTTTACGGTTAGTAGCAAACGAATTGGAGTGAAATTCTAAGGAAACTTTGCGCATAGACAGTAGCTCTGACTTTGTTTTAATGCAGATGGCGACTTTGTAACTCAACCCCCCATTCATCCAAAAAATCCAATCCCTCACCTATTTTCTTGCTTCCCCCGTGGAATTGAGCTTATCTTTCCGTCCACAACCTATTGAACCGTGAGCAAACCTATACTTGATATCCAAAATATTGTAAAGACTTACGAAAAGCACGTTGCTGTTAATGACGTGAGTTTTGAAGTGCCCGCCGGGAGCATCTTTGGGCTGTTGGGGCCGAATGGGGCGGGGAAGACCTCTCTTATCCGCATCATCACGACCATCACCCGGGCGGACAAAGGCACCGTCTTTCTGGATGGCGAACGGCTCAATAGCCGCCACCCGGAGGAAATCGGCTATATGCCGGAGGAGCGGGGGCTGTACCGCAAAATGAAGGTGGGCGAACACCTCACCTACCTGGCCCGCCTCAAGGGCTTATCTGCTACTGAGGCTAAAACCAAAATCAGTGACTGGATGGAGAAATTCGGTATCCAGGACTGGTGGGGCAAAAAGGTGGAAGAGCTCTCCAAGGGCATGCAGCAAAAGATTCAGTTTATTGCGACCGTCGTCCACGAGCCCAAGCTGCTGATCCTGGATGAGCCCTTCTCCGGACTTGACCCGGTGAACACCAACCTAATCAAAGACGAAATCCACAGCCTGCGCGATAAGGGGATGAGCATCATTTTTTCCACCCACCGCATGGAGCAGGTGGAGGAAATCTGCGAGCACATCGTACTGATCAATAAAGGCGAGAATGTGCTGGAGGGCAAAGTCAGCGACGTCAAAGACCGCTTCAAGCAAAACCTATATGAGCTGACGTACGAGGGCGAGCTGCCGGACGGCTTACTGGAGCAGGCAACGGTTATCAGTCAGCAGCCCGGGCGGCTCACCGTGCAGGTGGCAGAGGAGGCAGAGTCCAACGCTTTACTCCGAGCGATGCTCGACCGCGGTATTTTTGTGAAGCGCTTCCAGGAGATTCTGCCTACGCTCAACGAAATTTTCATCCGGCAGGTGAATTAATGTCTTTAACCCTAAACAACGATCATGGATAAACTTTGGCTCATCATAAAGCGGGAGTACCTAACGAGGGTGACCCGCCGTTCTTTCATCTTAGCGACTTTGCTGACCCCGCTGGCCTTTGGTCTGTTCTTTGTTGTCGCGGGGCTTATCTTTCAGTATGAGAGCGACGACTCCCGGCGCATCGCCATCATCGATGAAGGCGATATTTTTGACCGTTCGATAAAGGATGAGGAGAACCTCTATTTCAAGTTTGTGGATACCGACCTGGAAACGCTGCGCCAAAATTTTGACGACTTCGACTATGACGGCATCCTGGTGGTTCCCGAAGTGAAGGATGTGATGTCCACCCGGCACACCGTTTATTACTACGCCGACAAGCAGCCTACGCTGGACATTGAAGCGCTGATACGCGACCGGGTGCGGGGGCAGATGCGCGACTTCAAAATTGATGCTCTGCAGCTCGACCCTCAGCAACTGGAAGCGCTCGACACCCGCATCGAACTGGAGCCCGAGCCCATAGATGATGAAAGCACGGATGCCAGTAAACTGACCGGAGCCATTGCCGCCGGTATCGGCGGTCTCATGGGGATTATCATGTACATCGTGGTTTTTATCTACGGTATGATGGTTATGCGCTCAGTGATGGAAGAAAAGACCAGCCGTATTGTGGAAGTGATGATCTCCAGCGTCCGCCCCTTTCAGTTGATGCTGGGCAAGATTGTAGGGGTTGGTGCGGTAGGCCTGACGCAGGTAGCGATCTGGGCAATTCTGATCCCGATTATCATTTTAGTAAGCAGCCTGCTCTTCGGTATTGATTCCAGCGCACAGATGGAAATGGCACAGCAGCAGCCTGGTGCCGCCACCCTCAATCCGGAAGACACAGAAGCTATGGTTGCCTTAGCCATCGAAGAATTCCAAAGCCTCAACTGGTGGGTCATCCTGCCGATGTTTATTTTCTTTTTCCTGGGCGGATACTTTTTGTATGCTTCCCTGTTTGCGGCTGTAGGATCTGCTATGGGCGACGACCTGGGCGAGGGGCAGTCCCTGACTATCCCCATCACCATACCGGTGATCCTGGCGTTTTACATCATGATTGTGGCTATACAGGCACCCAATTCCAGCCTTGCCGTCTGGTCGTCTATCTTCCCACTGTTCTCACCGATTGTGATGCCGGCCCGTCTGGCGTTTTCGCCTCCGTTTTGGGAGGTGGCTTTGTCGGTGGTGCTGTTGGCAGGGACTGCCATATTCTTTGTCTGGCTGTCTGGTCGTATTTACCGGGTCGGTATCCTCATGTACGGTAAGAAAGTAACGCTTAGGGAGCTGGGTAAATGGATGTTTTATAAAGATTGATATGAATCGATTTTACACCTGGCCTAAAGCGGTGCAGTGGACGGCCGCTTTGCTGCTATTTGCCGGAGGAGCGGCGCTTACGGGCAAAGTAATTGGCTACGGCATGGAGCATTTGCTGCTTTATGTTCCACTGCTCTTCCTCGTTGTCCCGGCGATACAATTTGCCTTCACGCCCTTTTTCAAACTCATCGGCCTGTACCGGTACCTGTCGCCTATGCTGTTGGTGTATGCGCCCAATGAGAAGGTGTGGGGATTGCACAACGGCACTTCCTTCGATTACCTGTTTGTGCTGCGCGGTACCCCCGCCGGAGCTCCCCTGCGCCGCCGTATTCTAACCTATTATCTGGAAGGGTTGCTCCGCCTGGCCGACTTGGTGGAAAAAGGAGAGGTCTCTGAAGAAACGCTGATCAAAGGCAGTTCTTATTTCTTCAGCGAGCGGACAGCAGAGCGGCTGGGGTTTGAATTGGTAGAGATACCTTCCTTTGAGAAGTTCAACCTGTACTTCAACTATTTAGATTTACTTTGGCAGTATTCGGTAGCTTACAAAACCTTGCGCTTCCCGAACCTGAAGGAAGCCAAGACCGCTCAGATTTCTGCCGGCACCCTGCTCAGGAACCGACCCCGCCTGGAACGCCTTCACAATTACCTCAAAAATGGATAAACAAGCCCTGCGGGAACGTCAACTGGACATGGCGCAAAAGGTACGCATTCCTCAATCCTCGCGGCAGGATTTGGCGCTAAAGCCCGGGGACTGGGTCTTCACCACGGATGTGCAATATAAAGGGGAAACAGGCGCGGTAGCCGTGGATGTGCTGCGCTGGCCGGATGAGCCTTTCGGTACAGTGGTCAAAACCTACCCGGTAACGGTACCTTACGCCCCGGGCTTTTTCGCCTTCCGGGAAGGTCCATTGCTGGTAAATGCCCTGGAGGATATCGCACGGGAATTCAACCGCTACCCCAAAACCATCATTACCGATGGGCACGGGACGAACCATCCCCGGCAGTTTGGCCTGGCTTGCTGGCTGGGCGTCACTACAGGCTATCCGGTCATTGGTCTGGCCAAAGATACTCTGCTGCCATATGAAGGGGAACTGTCGCAGGAGGAGGGCGCTGCGTTGCCCATTATGCTTAATGAAAAGGTCTTGGGGCATGCCCTGCGCACACGCAAAAATGTAAAGCCGGTGTTTGTCAGCGCCGGACATAAAGTAAGCCAGGCGACTGCCCTTCAAACGGTACAACAGCTGATGGGCAAATACCGCAACATCGAGCCCATGCGCCGCGCCGATCAGGCCGCCCGGGAAGTATTCAGAGGTTAATCCTTCGCTTCCCCTGGGAAAACTTCCATCTCCAGCCGTTGCCGCTCTGCCAGGTCTTCCCGGCCGTTAAGCTTCCAGTAGGGCGATAAGATAGTGGTTGTCCGGCGGGCCAGCGTTGTGCGGGCCTGCTGGTCAAATGTAGAGGGGTAAGTGTCTTTCCAGCCCTCAATAATGTAAGGCTCCTCAGCCTGGTACACAATAGACAACTCCCGCTGTAATTCCGGATAGTTGAGGGTGTAGACTTTCAAGTTTTCTCCTTCAAAATCGGTGCCGGTGTAGTCGCCGTGAGTGGCGTCGGCAGTGTAAGCCTTAAAGGGCAGATGGCGCAGGCGGATGACGGTGGTGGCAGGAATGACATCGACCTTTCCGGTAGGCAAACCTTCCGGATTTATGCGGATCCGGTTGAAAAGCTCGTCTTCTAACATGGCATATTCCACGTCCTTTTTCTGATCAGCTTCATTCTCAAAGTAAGAGTTGAGCTGCATGTGGTACTGCCCGGCTTCGTAGTTGAGCTGCATGTAAGCGTGCCCGCACCAGTCCTGTGCCGTAGTGGACACCTTCAGTGTTTGCGGATACTCGGCGACTTTAGTAGGCGTAAAGACCGAGGTCATAATGCTATAGTCGTAAATGCCAGTCGGGAACTTCCGCAAAAGGTTCGTTTTCAGCACGGGTGTGCTATTAGGGTTCGAGTAATTATCATTCTTTACCTGCTTGTCGGTCAGGAAGTCCTCAGTGACAAATATGGCTACCGCTTCCCCTGGGTGCACATCCTGATAGCGGTTTTGCTGCAGATCGTACCGGCTGATTTCCGCTTTGCCCTGATACCAGTAGTCACTCAGCGCCGGGTTTTGTTTGGCAAAGGTGAAGGCTACGGTTTTTGCAGGCGCAGCAGAAAGGGTTTGCCCCTCGCTCGTTTTTTGGGTCGGCTCGCAACCCAATAGCAGTGAGGAAAGACTGAATAGTAAGAAAAAGACTCTCATTAATGGTTGGGTTTTTGTTGTGCAATCAGTGTTTTATCGTGATATAACATTGTTACAACAACAAAAAAGCCTTGTAGGTTTTACAGTGTTTGTCGGACACCCAGTATGACGAACAGGTTATCGAGCCCCAAATTGGGGTATTTAAAGCCCGCATTGGAAATGTGGCGGAAGCGTGCCCGCAGGTTGATACCCCAGTCTTTGTTGGGTGGCAGATAGGAAAAACCGAGCTCGAAATTATCGGAGAAAATAAAGCCCGGTGCCTGGCTTTCGGTATTGAGGCTAATGTAATGAGGCCCCGACCCGATCGCTGCACCAAAGAGCCAATGCTCCGTTAGTTGAGCCTGGTATCGAAAGCCCATATTCAGGCCGGCTTCGTAGGCTGCGCCCGGCGCCATGGGGGTGTCGGCATAAACGAGCTGCCCTTCGGCATACACGGAGACCGGGCCCATGAGCCAAAGGGAGGTTTCGGCTAATAGCGTGACGGGGCGGTAGGCATAGCCTTCCCGTAAGTCTTCCTGTATGACGCTTACACCAAGGTTGAGCCCGGTGTAGTGCTGCCGGTTGGCTTGCTGGGCAATACCTAAGGTGGGCAATATGGAAAGGAAAAGCCAAAATTGAAGACGGGACATGGTTTTAATATTTATAATAAATTATCGCCTGGGGCTTGTGTAATTTATCTTACATACTGGTTGTGTACAGGGCAGCAAAGGTAAAACGGATTTCCTTATCTTAGCGCCACTTCAAACCAAAGAGATCCACAATTTTATGTTGCAACGTTTACTGCTACTTTCGCTGCTTGCCCTGCCCCTTGTCTTTCATAGCTGTTCCAAAGAAGACCAGCAGGAGGACATCATGCCGGCCAACCAACTACCGGTCATTGAAGCGCCGTCTACCGTATCGGCTATTGCCGACTCTCTGTTTATGGTGCAACTGGAAATTACCGACCCCGATGGGACCACCCCCGAGGTCACCATTGAAGGCCTGCCCGCCTGGCTGTCTTACGATGCAGCTACGCAAGTGCTTTCCGGTACGCCCTCCCGTTCCGATCAGGGGAATGTAACCCTGGAGATTATCGCCACCGACGATGTAGGCGAGCGGAAGCGGACCCTGAATATATCTGTGCTGGTCTACCTGTCCATCACCGAGAAGCTCAACAACGAAGTCACCAGCAAATTCCAGTTCACCACCAGCGGGATGATGGGCGTTTCGGTGGCCCTGATGACGCCGGAGGATGAGCTCATCACCACCACACGCGGCGAGCACAGCCCCTGGTCAAGTGATCCGCTTGATCCAAACTACCGGTACCGGGTAGCGAGTGTGACCAAGTCCTTTACGGCAACCCTTATCCTCCGGCTGGCAGAAGAGGGCTACTTCGAACTGGACGATAAAATCTTTGAGTACCTGGAAATCCCGGAGTTAGACAATGGCGTAGCCATTACCATACAGCACCTGCTGACCCACACCTCAGGTATGGGCGACCATCTCAATGACGGCGGCTTTTACACGGGCAGCGACTGGCAGACCCGCGTTTGGGAGCATCAGGATATCTACGATTATACGGTTGATCAGGGCTCCTTCTTTTGGCCAGGCAGCAGCTATCGCTATTCCAATACGGGCTTCTACGTGCTGGGCGCACTGGCGGAAGCCGCTACCGGGCAGTCTCTGAGCGACCTCTACAAGGCTTATATTTTTAATCCGCTCGGGCTGGAGCAGACCTTGTACGATGATTTCAGTTCCTACGCTGAGAAGATCGACAGCCTGGCAGAAAATAGCCGGGCTTACGAATACCATCTGACCTCGGTGGGTGCTGCCGGAGCTATCGTTTCCACCCCATCTGATTTGGCGAAGTACGGCAATGCGGTGTACGGGGGCGACTTCCTAACGGCTGCCTCCAAAGAAATGATAACTACGGATTATGGTTTTGCCGTTGGCGGCAGTAACTATGGCTTAGGTACCCGATTATGGGACGACTTCGGCATCGTGCACTACGGCCATACCGGCTCCCTGATGGACTACCGCAGCATCATCATGTATGTCCCGGAAGCGGATGTCAGCATCGCCCTGTCCACCAATGATCCCCACCCCAACTGGTTTGACCTGGTGAATGGGGTACTGGTAGTGGTGACGAATCATTACCGGTAGGGATTCGTCTCGGTTTTCGTCAGCCCCATTGCAGGAATAGCCTGGACAAAACATTGTGGCTAAAGCAGATAAGCGCTACCTTACTTGTAAAACCCCATTACAATGCAAAAGATAGCGCTCTTCTTAGTCCTCTTCATTTGTAGTACGACCCTTTCTGCTCAGTGGGAAAAAGCGTTTCCGGAGCTTATGCCCGGTGAGGTTACGCAGGTTATTAAGCGGCATAATGGGAACTATGCCATGCTGGTGCCTGGCCGCGACCGGCTGCTGGAATTATCCTCCGAAGGTAATTTGGTAAGTTCCTACGCTTTACCCGAAAACCTCAGTCTTTGGAAGGTATTTTCATTAGAAGAAACAATTGATAGTGTCCTGGTTATGGCAGGTCAAACAATTCCCTGCAGTGGTAGTCACTTAGTACTGGAAGTCCACTCGGATAGCACAACTCAAGTCCTAAATCTATATCAAGGGCAACTCAGGGAGATAAGGTATGTCCTACCTCTTGCCAGCGAGTTATATTTGACTTATAGCTACCAAGCGGGGACGCTGCAAGTAATAACCAAGTCTGGTGAAGTGGTTCAGGAGAAAGATTTTTCTTCGAATTTGGAACTAAATCTTCAGAGATTGAATGATTCTACAGTAGTGATAGGAACCCCACAACATATTATCGCGGTAGATACAGCCTTAGCGAGCTTGGATACTTTGACGGGCTATCGGGGAAGACATGTCAAAATGGTTGAGCCAAGTGGTTTGATTACCTATGATCAGGACTCAGTATGGCTACATGATGAAGAGCTGGAATTACAAGCGGTTGTTGCTGCTGCAAATGGAGCTGAGATTCAAGGTGTTGCAGTTGGTTTTGGGCAGATTGCCCTCTTGCATGATAACGGACTGCTCAACATTTACGATAGCAGCCTGGAGTCTTTGGGTGGTTTTTTCATTGATGAAGGAATTACACTAAGTGATATTTCAATTACACCAACGGGTTACTTGATAGTGGGTCAGGCAGGCATGGCTCCTTTTATTAAGCATTATCAGTTTAATGGGGTTAGTGAATCAGCTGGATATGATGTTGGTTTATTAGGGATAAATCTACCGGAAATACCTGTGGTAGGGTCAAAGTTCGTCCCCTATGCAGTAGGGGAAGTCATTGAGGTCGATTTTCCAACCGCTCAGTTTCTGGTAAAGAATTTTGGGCAGGATACCATTCAAACGCTGTTTTTAGCCTCCAACTTCCCTTGGATTGGTTATGACGTGTGGGGGTGCTTTTTCGTTGAACAATTCAGGCAAAAATATTGGGATCAGTTAAATCTTGCGCCAGGTGATTCAAAATTGCTGGAATGGGAAATCCCTGAAGTGGAGTACATTACTCTTGGAGCAATGGGCAATCCGTTGGCTTTTTGTGTTTCGGTTGAAATACCAAACGAGAGTTTCGATTACAACCTCTCCAACAACGAGCACTGCATCACGACCCTATATGTTGATACTCCAGAATCTATATTGCATGAACCGCAAATAAGTGTATTTCCCAATCCAGCCACCGGCCAGGTACAGGTCGAATGGTATTTGCCCGTGCAGAAACCAGTGGTGGTGCGCTTGCACAATGCCATTGGGCAACAGGTGTACGAAGCCCCGGGAAATCTGGTAGCAGAAGTTTTCTTACCCGCTCAACTCCCGGGGTTGTATTTAGTCAGCCTATGGCGGCAGGGGCAGCGGCTGGCGCAGCAGAAAGTGGTTTGGCGTTAATGCACCACCACCTTCTCCACCTTTATCCCCGTTTCCAACCTTGCGCGTACGGTATAAAGCCCCGGCGGCAGCCCGCTCAAATCCAAGGTATACTGCTCCGTGAAGGGACCCTGTGCGCGGTGTACTAGCTGCCCGGTGCTGTTCCAGACCTCCAGCTGTTCCACCTGCTGCCCGGGGAACTGTACGTGGAGCTGCCCGGTGGTGGGGTTAGGGAAGAGGTGGAAGGGAGCTCCGAGGGGCTCCGTTGCAGCGACCGGGATGTCCGGCACGTAAAAAGTCCGGCTGTTGCCTCCAAGCAGAAAAGGGGCACCATCGCTACGGATACCAATGAGGTTCTTCAGCCGGAAGGTGACCTGGTTGCCGGGGAGCTCGTGAAAGGGACCGGGATTGAGAATGAGCGTAAGTTCGTTTTGCCCAAAGGAAGGATCGTCTGCTGTACGAGCTAAGGCAATGTCTATTTCACCATCTTCAAGCCGTTCGACATAAAACACAGCCCGTTCATCCGTGGTCATAATTCCGTTTAGGTCATCGTAGGTCCAATTATTAATAGTCTCAAAGTAACCGGGGGCAAATTCAAGGGTGAAAGCGAGTGCCATCAGTTCTGGGAGTTCTTCTATATTGATTCTGATGCTGTTGTTAAAAAAAAATTGAGATAAGGTGTCTGCGTTATTATTCGTTAGGCCGACTAGTGTGACCTCCGGGCCTTCCGGATATTGAGCAGGAGGGATGGTGTAGTCTGCCTGTTGTAGGTACTTATTAAAACTGATAATGTCCAGGTCTTCAAAGTTGATAATGCCGTCTCCATTGGTGTCAGCGTGTTTCTGATTTCGGCCAGTTGCTTGCACACCTGCCCAGGGAGGTGCCGGATGAGGCCCCCAGAATAAACCTTTCCGCTCAGGACCTGTAGTACCCTGCCATCCGGCAAGTGCCAGCAGGTCGCGGTGGTCTACCATTCCATCGGTATTGGTGTCGCCTGGCCAGACACAATCGGTATCGCAAATCGGGGGTGGACAGATCTCTTCAAATCCATTATCGTACCACTGCTGAAGATTGGCAATCCCCTCGTACATTGCAGATACATTGCCCAGATAATCTTCTCCGGGTTCCCGGAAATAGGAATAAGCCAGATCAATGGTTTGGGAGGCATTGTTTTCCAAGGAGCCAAGGTAAACGCTTGAACAGGCAAGAATATGAGGGTACAGAGATTCATTACTTGTTAGCCAGGACCATCCGGTTTCATCCCAGGGTTGATCAGGCAAAGCATGTGATACCTGGGGCAGCTCTAATCCAGGGTTATAGCCTATGCCACCTTTGGTTAGGGGAGTGCCATCCCGCCAGTAGCCATTCATATTTAAGTAGTACTCCTCGATATTGACCGGGGGGAGCATGCCGAGAGGAGGATCTGTTATCGCCACAGGTCCGTAAACTGGGATGTAAGTATGAAGATCCTGGTTGAGCAGCGTCATAGCCTGAGCTGGTGGATTCACGCCGAGAATGGGGTCGTCTTCACCACAATACCAATAGCCGAGTGAGGTATCTACAGGTAAAGCATTGTACGAATATACGGTATTCAATTCCGGTACGGATCCCGGCGCATCATCCTGAATACACCCAATGTCAAATTCGGTATACAGACTCATAAACATAGAGTCGATCTGTCCTCCGCTTCGGTTGATCACCTTTACAGAGGCAAAAATGGTCTTATCCAGTTGAGGCGAACCGGCACAGTTCAGGGTGTAAAATAAAGGCTGCACCTCAATACCGAGAGGTTCACTGTCGGTATAAAAATAGGGTTCAGCTGCATCATTGAAAACACACCAGGCAATTTCTGCGGGTTCAGCTTTTAAGTTGGGAACCTCAGGGTAGTCCCCGTCAGCCGGATCATATAATCCATCGCCGTTCCTGTCGTGAAAAGGAGCCAGCCCGCCGGGAAGGTCTGGGAGCGGTAACCCAAACCAGGCTTCAAAGTAGGGGTTGCCTTTACCCGGCCATTGCCAAATCGATGGAGCAGGGTAGTCAATGTCCTGATCTGCTTCATAATCTGCAATATGGCTTCGGATCATGGCTCCACTTACTTTCCACACCCGGTTCCAGTTTTGGCAACCTTCATCTGTGATTGGGCCATTCGAATAGTAGGGGCCTGGCAAGAAGTCCCGCCGGTTTGGATAAGGGAAAAAGATATCTCCTGCACCCCGCAACTCCCCATCTGTGTGGTATCCTGCAAAAGCAAACCCTTCTCGTTTAATAAGCCCACCGGGCAGCTTTGTGAAATCAGGGTTCAGCCCGGCTGTTGATCGGTCACTTGCTTCTGTATCCCAGAACCAGGGTCCCGCAGAGTTGATTGGTGCGACAAGTTGCTTGCCCATTATCAAAGAGGACCGTTGCTCAAAATGGCATTCCTGAGCGGTCAGTTGACTAAAGTTGAGGTTAATTATCAGGACGAGAAGTAGAAGTTTTTTCATAAGCAGCTAATTCATAGTTTTAAAGTTGAGCTTCACCTGATTATTGGGCTATGACCACCTTCTCCACCCGCATCCCCGTTTCCATCCGCGCACGCAAAGTGTAAAGCCCCGGCGGCAGCCCCCTCAATTCCAGTGTATGCTGCTCCGTAAAGGGGCCTTGCACGCGGCGTACGGTCTGCCCGGTGCTGTTCCAGACTTCCAGCTGTTCCACCTGCTGCCCGGGGAACTGTACGTGGAGCTGCCCGGTGGTGGGGTTGGGGAAAACCCGAAGGGGCTCTTTTTCCGGAGCCTCATCCGTATCCACAAAGACCCCATCAAAGGTGACGGGTACGGTCATGCCGCCGATGGGGATCAGGCTGCCATCGGCGCGCACCGCAACGATGTCCCGGAAGCGCAGGTAGGTGGTATCCGACGGGACGGGGATATCAAAAAATCCCCTCGCTCGCAGCGAAAACACTTCGTAGTTGCCCGCACCCTCAATAAATGCATCGGGCGCCATTTTAAATCGGGCAAAGCCCATCAGCCCTTCTGCGTTCAGGGGCATCCGGGCGCGCAGTTCTGAAGAAGTGCCCGTGATGCCTTCCCCGGAATTAAAGACGCCAGCAAAGTAGCGGGTGTCAAATTCGAGGGCAAAGGATAGTCCTTTGAGGTCCGGTACCTCTGCCAGAATGATACGGGTGAGGATATTCTGGCCTTCTGTTACATCGGTAAACCCATTGGGGGAAACCGAAGTGACCTGCAATTCCGGTCCTTCCACGTAAGTCGGGCTCTCCACATAGTCGGGGCGGCGCAGATTGTAGTTGAGGCGGGTGACTTCCACGTCGGCGGTATCGATGGTTCCGTTCCCATCGGTATCGGCATGTTTGACAAGATCGGTGACCCATTCTTCGGCTGCTTTTGGGCCCCAGAAAAGTCCGCCGTTACGTGTAGGGCCGGTTATCGTAGCATTTAGCCCGATAGACAGCAGGTCCTCCTGATTGGCAATACCATCGGCGTTGGCATCCCCGGGCCAAACGCAGTCGGCGGCACAAAGCGGCTGTTGCTGGCAGGCGGTTTCGAAGCCGTTGCCGTAAGCCTCATGCAGGGCATCGAGCTCGCCGTACATGGCGGAGACGTTTTCGAGATGGTCATTACCAGATACACGGGTGTACAGGCGGGCGGTGGCGACTTTTACTGCTTCATTAGGGTCCAAAGCACCGAGTCGTACACCTCCTACACCCCGCTGGTCACGAAGAGCAAACTGCTCCGTAAACATGGACCAGCCTTCCGGATCGTTGGGGTCATCGGGGAAGGCAAAAGTAGTTTCTTCTGTAGAACTCATATAGCCATTACCGCCAGCGGTGAGAGGAGTGCCATCGCGCCACCTGCCATTCATGTAATGGTAATAACTTGTTGGCTGGCCAGGGCTACCTGTACCCTGAGGGCCATCAATGCCACCAACATCAAAATGAATATAGGACGTTAGCGGGTGACTCAGGATAACTGTGGATTGTACGGGCGGGTCTTCCCCAAAACTGGCTACACCCTGTGGGCATGGATTTTGATCCACGAAACCATTATTGTAGACAAAAAAGGCATTCTGTTCCGGCGCAGACCCCAGAAGATCATCGGTATAACACCCCAGGTCAAAGTCGGTCCAAATGCCCAACTGCAGGGAGTCCAGTGGTTCCACCCCCCGGTTGATGAGCTTGTACTGAATGAATACCGTGCGGTCCAGGATGTTGCCGCCACAACTGATGGCCCAAGAGGTACGCTGTATCTCCATATTGAGGGGGTTGCCTAAAGTCTGACCGTGTATGTTGCCCCCATCGTTGAAAACACTCCACACCATTTGTCCGGGCGTCACCGCCACATCTTCCAGGGCTGGGTAATCGCCTGCCATGGGATCGTACAGCCCATCACCATCCGTATCAGCGAAGGGAGCCAGACCGTGTTCGTCGTCCGGGAGTGAGAAACCAAAAGCTTCCTCAAAGTAGGGGTTGCCCTTTCCGGGCCATTCTATGATAGCCGGTAGCGGAGCGTCTATAGTACCGTTGTCTTCAAAGTCGGCAAGGTGGGCTTCAATTTCGTACCGGCGCACGCTCCAGGTGCGGTCCCAGTTAGCGCAGGCATTAGCACCAATAGAGCCACCATTAGGCAATGGGCCGGGAAAGTAATCGCTCCTTGCGTTGGCCCTTCCATAGGTCTGAGCTGCCACCTTCAAATTGCCCCCCGCGTCAAGGCTGCCAAGCCAAAGCCCTTCCACAAAAATCGTACTGGGCATACCTGGCGCACTTGTGATATTGAACTGCGCGTCGTTACCATCCCAAAACAGGTCGCCGCCTGTGGTAATTCGGGCCTGGATTTCGTTGGCGAATAAAGCGCTCGTATTTTCAGGCAGCTCACACTGGGCAAACAGCGCGTGCTGAAGGGCAATAGCTATTAGGAGTAGAAGTATCCGGGTTTGCATAAGCTAATATTTTGGTGTAAGTACCAATATTGTGGTTTTTCCTGACAGTTGTCACCCAGAATGAGTGAGTGCCCTTTTGTAACGGCTGAATGTGGGCTTTCAGGGTGTTAGTATAACTTTCCGATTGGCCCATTGCTCCTGACTTTCCACCTGTAGCCAGTATAAGCCTGGCATCGCAGGAGTATGAAACCACATTTTGACTTCGCAAATACAATCCCTCAATGTGTGAGCGATGCAATTTTCCTACCTTCGCGAAAATTAACGTTCCTAATGTTAGCCAAACGCATCATACCCTGCCTGGACATCAAAGACGGGCGCACCGTTAAGGGCGTCAACTTCGTCAACCTGCGCGATGCGGGCGACCCGGTGGAGCTGGGCGCCCTCTACAGTGAGCAGGGTGCGGACGAACTGGTCTTTCTTGACATCACTGCCACCCATGAAAAGCGCAAAACGCTGGCGGCATTAGCCCACGATATCGCGGAGCACCTGAGTATTCCCTTCACGATAGGCGGAGGGATCAAATCCGTAGAGGATGTGGATGTCCTCCTGGCTTCCGGAGCAGACAAGATTTCCATTAACTCAGCTGCCGTGCGTAATCCACAGCTGGTTGAGGATCTCGCCAAGCGCTTCGGCAGTCAGTTTGTAGTCGTGGCAGTAGACGCCAAGTCTATTGAAGGCGACTGGTACGTGCATCTCAATGGCGGCCGCATGGCAACCGATATACGCCTGCTCGATTGGGTGAAAGAGGCCCAAGACCGTGGTGCCGGAGAAATCCTGTTCACTTCCATGAACCACGATGGGACCAAAAACGGTTTTGCGAATGCCATTACCGCCAAAGTGTCCGAAGCGGTTTCCATACCGGTCATTGCTTCGGGAGGGGCCGGGAAGATGGAGCACTTTTACGATGTATTCACTGAAGGTAAAGCCGATGCCGGGCTGGCCGCCAGCATTTTCCACTTTCGTGAAATCGGCATAGGTGACCTCAAGCATTATCTGCATCAGCAGGGAGTGACCGTCCGGCTATAAACCGCCCATGTTTGCGAAGCCCACTGCCCCGAAAATCAGGGAAGCGAGGAAAACTAGCACAATGACGACAAGTATACCGATGAATTTGCAATGAGACCGCAGGTTAGCAAGTGTTTCCCTGTTTTCCTGCTTAAGCGCAATCTTTGCTTTGTTACTGAAACGGTAGAGGTATAAAATCGAATCTCATTTTCCTAAAGAAAAGAAACCATGTCGATAGATACAACAAATATAGACTTCAAAAAAGGGGATGGGCTGGTACCCGCTATTGTTCAGGATGGGACCACCGGGCGTGTGCTCATGCAAGGCTACATGAATAAAGAAGCCCTCGATAAGACACTGGAGACGCAACTGGTGACCTTCTACAGCCGAAGTAAAGAGCGGCTCTGGACCAAAGGCGAGACGTCTGGCAATACACTGGCACTGGTAGATATTAAAGCCGATTGCGATCAGGACGCTCTGCTGGTCTACGCCCACCCTGCGGGCCCGGTTTGCCACAAAGGCACCGATACCTGCTGGGCGGAGGACAACTATCCGGCGGGTTTTCTGGGGCATCTGGAATCCGTGATCCAAAGCCGTAAGCATGCCGATCCAGACACCTCTTATACCGCCCGGCTCTTTGCCCGCGGCATCAACAAAGTCGCCCAAAAGGTAGGGGAGGAAGCGGTAGAACTGGTTATTGAAGCCAAAGACGATAATGAAGCCCTCTTTCTCAACGAGGCGGCCGATCTGATGTACCACTACCTGGTCTTACTGGCGGCCAAAGACTACGAGCTGAAGGATGTGCTCAAAGTCCTGGAAGAACGGCACCGGTAAGTTTTTTTAGCCAGTATTTGGGAGGCTAAACTCCGGGAACATATCCGTAATGCCCGCCTCCGTGGCTGTACACACACCCCGCTCCGTAATCAATCCCGAGACCAAACGGGCTGGGGTGACATCAAAGGCATAATTGGCTGCCGGGCTGTCTACCGGGGTGAGCAACACTTTGAACACCCTTCCGTTGCGCATGCCTTGAATATAGCGGACCTCCTCGGCTGAACGCTCCTCAATTGGTATTTCCTTCACACCATCTGCTATCTCAAAGTCAAAGGTGGAAGAGGGTAGGGCTACGTAAAAGGGTACGCGGTTGTCTTTTGCAGCCAGCGCTTTGAGGTAAGTACCGATTTTGTTAGCCACATCACCCCGGCGGGTGGTGCGGTCGCTGCCTACAAGCACCAAGTCGACCTGCTCGTGCTGCATCAGGTGCCCACCGGTATTGTCGGCAATAACCGTATGTGGAACACCGTGGTGGAGCAGCTCAAAGGCAGTAATTCTTGCCCCCTGATTGCGCGGCCGGGTTTCATCTACCCAGACATGGACGGGGATGCCGGCATCGTGGGCAGCATAAATAGGCGCTGTGGCTGTGCCATGGTCAATACAAGCCATCCAGCCCGCATTGCAGTGGGTGAGTATATTGACGGTTTCACCATTCTTACGCTCGCTAATCTTCCGGATGAGAGATAAGCCGTGCTGCCCGATGAGGCGGCAGTGCTCTACGCTTTCCTCAGTGATGTGCCGGGCAGCCTGCAGGGCAGCTTCGGTTTTGCCGGGCAGGTCGGGTTGCGTTTCAATCGCCTTTAGGCTGTAACGGATGGCATTGGCCAGATTAACGGCAGTGGGGCGGGTTTGCATCAGGGTATCGGCTGCTTCCCGGATGTATTTGGGCAGGCGGCGTTTATCGGCAGGCGCTTCAAGCATAGCGCTGTATAGCCCATAGGCAGCGGTGGCACCAATGAGGGGCGCACCCCGCACATGCATGTCTTTGATGGCTTTCGCAAAATCGCTAAGCTGGTGCAAGTCTTCTGTAGTCAGCTGATGGGGCAGGTGGCGCTGATCTATGATCTGAATAACCTGAGGTTCATCTGCTTTTTCCCAGATCGTACGGTAGTGTTGACCATCAATTTTCATATCGGAAGAGGTTTTTCGAATCCTGAAAATAGGGCGCATTGGGCAGAATCTTTACCTCTCTCTCAAAATTTGATGTAGATTCAATAGGCCTATTGCTTATACTGCCTGAACGGAAGCTCGTAGAGCTGACCCCTCTACCGCTCGGTAGCCCCAACCGTAGCGATAATTGAAGCCTGGTTTGAGCTACAGGTTTCGAAATCAAAAGGAGTCTTTCCGAACCCATTACGCTTGCGAAACAATTGCCATTTTAGATTAGAGAAAGGAGTAAAGGGGCGGCTTTCCGCAATTTGTCCTACAGACGAGCGCCGGTACCCTCTGTATTTATTAATTCGACTTCCAAAAGTAAGGCGTAAACAGCACCAGAATGGTAAACAGCTCCAGCCGTCCAAGCAGCATGAGTAAGGACAGAAAAAGTTTGATGGGGGGACTCAGCCATGCAAAATTATCGACTGGACCGACATCGCCAATACCAGGGCCGACGTTTCCAAGTGCGGTGGCAACGGCACCCACTGCGGTTTTAAACTCCAGGCCCATCGCGGCTACGACAATAGACCCCAAAACAAACAGAATGAGGTAGAGCAAGAGGAAAATAATGATGTGGGTAAGAATCCGTCCGGTCACTACCTTTCCGTTCAGCTTGAGGGGGATAACTGCTCTGGGGTGCAAAATTCGCTTGAACTCGAGAAAAGAATTCTTAAAGAAAACCAAATGCCGGATAAGCTTAATACCGCCACTCGTAGAGCCCGCGCAAGCTCCCAGAAACAGGAGTACAAAAAACAGCATGGTCAGCGCATTGCCCCAAGAGGTATAATCCGCCGATACAAAGCCAGTAGTGGTGATCAGGGAGACGATTTGGAACAGGCTATCCCGGAAAGCCTTCTCCCAGGACAGGTCTGTGTTGTTGTGCACTGCAAAAGTAACAATAGCAGCGAGCAGCAAAACAATAGTCAGATAAGCCCGGAACTCATCGCTTTGCCAGACATTTTTGAACCGGCCCTTCAGCCCCAGGTAGATGACGGTATAGTTGGTCCCGGCCAGAAACATGAAGAAAATGATGGGGTACTGAACCTGAGGCAGGTCATAGTGCGCCATGCTGGCATTCTTGGTGGAAAAGCCACCGGTCGCCATGGTGGTCAGCGCATGGTTGATGGCATCGTAGAAGTCGAGCCCGACCAGTAACAGCACAATACATAGGAGCCCGGTCAGTCCCACATAGATTTGCCACAGCCGCTTGGCCGTTTCCCGAATACGGGGGTGGAGTTTATCAGATGTAGGGCCGGGGGCTTCTGCTACAAATAGCTCAATACCCCCAATGCCCAGTAATGGGAAAATGGCCACCGTTAGCACAATGATACCCATACCGCCAATCCACTGGGTGAGGCTTCGCCAAAATAGGATTCCTTTGGGGACAGACTCGATGTCCGTGAGTACAGATGCTCCGGTTGTTGTCATACCGGAGACGGTTTCGAAAAAAGCGCCAATGACGTCTGGAATCACGCCACTTAATAAATACGGAAGCGTACCAAAGGTGACCATCGCGAGCCAGCCCATCGCTACAATCAGGTAGCCTTCCCGCTTTTTGATATCGCCTGTGCCAGGTATAGGGCTCAGCCAAAGGCCGGCACCGACGACGATAGAGATCAGCCCCGAATTGAGCAATGCCCAAAAGTCTCCGCTATCATAATACAGCGAGAACGGAATACCGGTCAGCATCATACCGCCAATAAGCATGAGCAGTACAGCAATGACACGGGCAATAGGTCTGAAGTTGATCATCTGGGCGCGTGCTTAATGGAATAATTGCTCGAGCTTGTCTATCGCCTCCGGCAATGCAAAAACGATAACCTTATCATTGAGTTGTAATTGAAACTCACCATCCGGGATTAACGCCTCGTCTCCCCTGATCACACCGCCGATCAAGGCGGTTTGGGGGAAGTGCAGGTCCTTTAGGGGTTTACGGGTTATCTTGTTAGATTTATGGATGAGGTACTCGATCACTTCTGCATCTACCCCGTGCAAACTGGTAATCGCCTCAACTTTACCCTTTCGGATGAAACGGAAAATGTTATTGGCAGCGATCAGTTTTTTATTGATCAGCGTATCCACACCGATGTTCTGAGAGATGTGAATGTATTCTTTGTTCTCCACCTGAGCGATGGTTTTATGGACACCGTGGTTTTTAGCGGTAAGGCTGGCGATAATGTTGGTCTCGGAGTTGTTGCTCAGCGCAATAAACGCATCCATATTGTTAAGCCCTTCTTCTACAAGCAGGTCAATATTGCTGGCGTCTCCATTGATGATCAGGCAATTGTTTAGTTTCTCAGCGAGTACTTTGCAACGCTCTTTGTCCTTTTCGATCACGGTGATATTGTACTCTTTCTCCAACTGCTTTGCCGTCGCCAGCCCAAGCGCTGTGCCGCCCAGGATCATCACATTCTTAACCTTATACTTCTGTTTGCCTATTAGATTATTTAGTTTTTCCATGTTCTTCCGCTTCGTAATGAAGTACACATGGTCTCCCTTCCGGAGAATGGTCTTGCCACGTGGTATAATGGTCCGGTGGCCACGCAGTATAGCAATTGGGCGGAGGTTGAGGTCAGTCTCCTGCTCATCGTCTATATTGAACAATTGTTGGTTGACCAGAGGGCTGTACTCGTCCAGGGTGACGCCAATCAGGTTGATTTTTCCATCTTCAAAGGCAAAGTGGTCGGTAAAGGAGCATTCGCGGATCAGGCGCTGAATTTCCTCTCCCGCCAGGAGGATCGGCGAGATGAGGGAGTCGACTCCCAGCTCCTTAAAAGTTTCCCGTTGGGAGTCCTCCAGGTACTCATGGTTGCTGACCCGGGCTATAGTCTGGTGGGCGCCCATCTTTTTGGCGAGAATAGCCGTAACCAGATTAGTCTTCTCAGAGGTGGTAACCGCAAGGACCAACCGTGCGCGGGGCACATCTGCCTGCCGTAGTACATCAATAGAGGAAGAATCACCGCGCAAAGTCATCACATCCAGGTGAGTGGCTGCGTAGTCAAGTACCTCCTGATTGGTATCAATGAGGACAATATCCTGCTTTTCAAAGGACAGCAACTCGGCCAGGTGAAACCCAATATCGCCGGCTCCTGCAATTACAATCTTCATGTGTAGAACTTTTCAAAATCGACAGCAGTTGTTTGTACAACAAGTCTTTCCAAGCTGCAAATATAGGCAGGGTAGTGGAAAGTCAGATTACTTTGTGTTTTAAAAGCTGGTCTTAATGAAAATCTTAATGGTTTGTCTCGGAAATATTTGCCGTTCTCCTTTGGCACAGGGCATTCTCGAACGAAAAGCCGGGGAAAATGACTTAGACTGGGAAATTGATTCTGCAGGTACGGGCTCCTGGCATATTGGAGAACCACCGGATTCCCGTTCCGTGTATACTGCCAGTCAGCACGGTCTGGATATTTCCGGGCAGCGTGCCCGGCAGTTCCACCGGCAAGATCTGAAAGCGTTTGACCTTGTACTGGCGATGGATCAGTCTAACTACCGGAATATCTTCCGCATGGCAGAATCACCGGAGGAGGAGAAAAAGGTCAGGAAAATACTGGATTATACAACGGACGGAAATGGAGGAGACGTGCCTGATCCTTATTGGGATGATGATGGCTTTGAAAAAGTATATCAGATGCTGGATAAATCCTGTGATGCCGTTATCACAGCTCATCGATAAAGCTATAATCAAGGAACTTAATGCGGGGAGCAATAAAAAGCGACTGACGCAACATTTTTCAGTTTGCCTGAATCTTGCACCAGTCGCCTTTTTCCTGAGCACAGGAAGCTAAAAGCCTACTGTGCCATAGCCATGAGGTTAATCTTTAGTGCGACCTCATCCTTGATGATGTTGTCCTGCACAACGCCAAGGGCCGATGCACCATACATAACTTCCCATTGTGTACGATCTATAACAAACTGAGGCGTTGTAGCCTTAATTTTGTTGCCTTCCATCTTAATGTTGGCTGGCAGCGTTACACTTTTAGTGATGCTCTTCATCGTCAGATTGCCAGTGATCATGTGGGTGGCACCCGGTTTATCCGCAGCAGGTTGAACGCTAGTGATCTCAAACGTAGCAGTAGGATGGGCTTTAACATCGAAAAACTCATCGCTTTTCAGATGGCCTTCCAGCTTTTTCCGCTTACCTTCCTCTTCAATATCGGTATCCGTAAGGGAACTCATATCAATAACGAAACGACCACCTGTCAGGTTGCCCTCTTCGACATTGAGCTGTCCATCTTGCAGCTTCAGGTAACCATTATGAGAGTCGCCAATCAGCTTGCCTCCTACCCAATCAATCGTGCTTTCTTCTATATTAACAGCGTAAGCGTCGCCTGTTGAAGTAGAAGTAGTCGTTGTTTCTACTTTATCTTGGGCTTCTACTTTTTCGCCCTCCGGTGTTTGTCCACACGAGACGAGTGCGAGTCCCAAAATAAATACTGCACTTGCTCTGAGCATTGCCTTTTTCATAAATGTTGTTTAAAGTAATAGAGTAATAGATTAATAGAAATATTAACAGGAAAAGTTTTACGCTACCACCGGTCTAACGGCTAACGCTAATTTTTTTTTGGCGGGCTGGATTTGTTCCAGTAAAGTCATGGTTTGATCCAAGCTTTTAAGGATTTCAATGTTGTTTGATTGCTCAACTTTCTGTGCAACCACCTGATAGCCAGAGAGCAGGATTTTGCAATCCTGGAAGTTTTTGGACAAACGGTCCACGTACTGTTGCAACGGCTCCTTGGAGAAGGTCTCCGTTATCATGGTGAAGATGAAGTCGGGCTCATAGATATTACAGGCATCCTTAAGGTCAGTCAATGTGATATCCTGACCAATATAAGCCACATGGTTGCCCCGGGACTTCAACAAATAGTGCATGAAAAGCATGCTCAACTCCTGCTTCTCGCCTTCCGGCAGGTAAATCAGGAACCGGTTGACTTCTTTTCCGCTTACCAAGGGCTCATTGTCAATCGCGACCACAATTTTCTGGCGGATCAGGTAGCTCATGAAGTTTTCCTGCACCGGATTAATAGACCCTGTAAGCCAAAGAACACTCAACTTATCAAGAAAGGGATAAATAATTTCGAGCATAGTCCGTTCGAAACCTAACTGTTGAATGTTTGTACTAATGATCCGGTCGAATTTGTATTCGTCCATCTCAATCATCGAGATTGTCAGGGCATCCAGTTGTGTACCGTATTCAAAGTTGATTTCTGAGATAGCAGCCACTTTTTCCGCAATTTCATTACGGTTCATATCGGCTATCTTAGAGATTTTAATCCCATTTTTATTTAGAAGCGCGATATTCAGGACAAACTTCAAATCATCATCAAGGTAGTAGCGAATATTTGTTTTTGTACGCTTGGGGTTGATTATATCATAGCGTTGCTCCCATGCCCGGAGGGTATGAGCTTTGATGCCCGAAAGCTTTTCTAAATCCTTTATGGAATAAACAGCCACGCTATAGTTTGTTTTAAATCAATGAGTTGTGTTATCTTTGAAAGGTTTTTGGTTGGAGTATCAACTCTAACGGAACTTTAACATAATACTTTTTAAAAGGTTTAAATAACGTCATTTTTGGTAGATTCTTGCTGCTTTGGCAGCTGGGAGACGTGATGGAGCAGGGAGGGTATTGGATTTTTTGCTTAATTTTAGCTCTATTGTTATAAGGTATGATCCTGGTTGGCCAGAGTACTGTAGAAGCTCACCTGATTAGTACCGCAATAGCTGCTATAAGACTTATCAAAAGTTAAAAAGAAAACTATATGAAGCGGAGTTTTACCCTGCGCCCTTTTTGGTTCATCCTGCTGCCTGTTTTGCTGAGTGGCAGCGCACTGAGCGCCCAAACATCTTGTGAATATACACTCAATCTAATCGATAGCTTTGGTGATGGTTGGAGTGGTGGTTTTCTCGAAGTAACGATTGGGCCTACGACTACCAATTACACCTTAGATAATGTAAATGATGACGGGGGGTTTGCCTCTTTTCCAATTACGGTGACCGAAGGAGATACTATCATTCTGGACTTTACCGTTGGAAGTTTCGGTGGCGAAGTTTCCTATAACCTCGTCGATGCTGAGTTTAGCGTCATTTTTGAAGATGGCTTGATTGGTATCCCTCAAGTAGGAGTTGCTTTCACGAGCAGTGCGATCTGCCCATCTTGCCCACCACCGCCTACCGGTGGTGTAGGTATCGAAAATATCCGCGCCTTCCGCGCCGATGTGTCCTTAATCCCTTCAGATCCGGAAGGGGGCACGATCATCGAATTGGGAGAAGCAGGGTTTATGCCAGGTGAAGGGGACTTTAAAACCATTTCTGGCGCATCTACCACACTTTTCAATCTTAATGAAAATACCAGCTACGAGATTTATCTCACGGCTGCCTGTTCCAATGGGGATACGAGTATTTCGGTTGGGCCTTATTCGTTTGTAACACCCTTTGCGAATGACGTTGGCGTGGTTGAACTGCTCGATCCAAGTACGGCCTGTAACCTGGGCATAGCCGACAGTATCACCCTCGCAATCTCCAACTTCGGCGGTGCTCCTCAAACACTCATTCCATACAACTTTGCAGTTAATGGTATCCCCGGCGGTGTAAATATGCCCACCGATGGTCTTTTTACCGGTGTAATTGGTACGGACAGCACTGATATTGCTCAGTTTGACGCTTCCTATGACCTTTCTGAGCCTGGCGAGTACCTGTTTGAAGTCTGGACCGACCTGGAAGGGGACAGTGTAAGAATGAATGACACAACACGATTGCTCGTTGTGAATATTCCTGAAGTGACGGTGTATCCTTATTACCAGACCTTTGAGGAGTGGGGCGGCGGCTGGACCGTAGAGCAAGCGGGCAATGGGGAAGCCACCTGGGAATACGGAATACCAATGGGCACCTTGATCAACAGTGCCGTAAGCGGTGAAAATGCATGGGTAACCAATCTGGAAGGGGAATACAACAACAGCGAGCTTTCTTATTTGGTCTCGCCTTGTCTCGATTTTAGCGAGCTGGATGAAGACCCCCGGATTGCCTTCTTCATGAATTTTGAATCAGAACCTTGTTGCGATGAGCTCTGGCTGGAAGTTTCTACTGACGATGGCGAGAGCTGGGAAAAAGTCGGTGAAGCAGATACAGGTGTGAACTGGTACAACGATTCCTTCAACGATTGGTGGGATGGTAACGGCGGCTTTGAAGGCTGGGCGTATGTACAAAATATCCTTACCAATACGGCTGATTCTTCTGATGTGAAGGTCCGGTTCGTCTTTTCTTCTGATGGCTCGGTGCCCCGTGAAGGTATCGGCATTGATAACATTCTCATTGGGCCAACGATTGCAGATGACATGGCAGCTTCAGGCCTTAGTACCTTAGAGGATGTTGCCTGTGGCAGCCCTGAAGACGAGGTAACCTTTACTGTACGGAATGTGGGCGATGAGCCACAGCAAAACATTCCGGTTGCTTACGCTGTGAATGGAGGCCCGGTAGTAACGGAATCTACCGGATTACCGATTGTTTTTCCTGGTGATGATTTCGTCTACTCCTTTGAGCAGACTTTTGATTCTTCAGTGCCCGGTATTTATGAAGTCCGCGCCTGGGCCATGCTCAACGGAGACGGATTCCTGGCCAATGATACAACCGTCTATCGCTTTCAGACGGCCGCTGCGCTGCCTTACAAACAAGACTTTGAGGCTGGCAACATCCCCGAAGACTGGGATGTGAGCCCCAGCGTTTCTGTCTCTGATGGGCACAATAACGCTTCCTTTGCGATTCACGTCAACATCTGGTCTTTCAATGATTCGATCGCCATGGAAATGCCCGTTCTGGGACCGGTAGAAGCGGAGGACACTCTGCGCTTTGACTATCGTTACGTAGATTTCTTTCCAGGCACGGAAGCAACCGTTCTTACGGAATTGGATACCCTTGGTGTTGCCATTTCTGTAGACTGCGGGGAGACTTACACGAATATTCTAACTATTTCCGGCGCCGACCACATTCCATCTGTCGATATGACCACCGTAGCATTGCCAATCGGTGAAATTTTTGCTGGAGAATTCATCCGGGTTCGCTTCCAGGGGCTCTGGGGGGAAAGTGATTACTGGCTAGATATTGACAACATCAATATACGGCGCTGTAATGGCATTACCATCGACTCCACAATTACCGGCACGAGTGGCGTAGATATGAATGATGGCAGTATTGAAGTGCTTGCAACGAACTCTGAAGGGCCATTTACTTATATCTGGAGTACCAATGACTCCACCCGTGTTGTCGATAACCTCGGCGTGGGTGAGTACACCGTTACCATCACGGACGGCTTTGGCTGCCAGGATATAAAAACATTCGTAGTGGATGTTATGGTGGGTACGATTGAGCTCGACAACATCGGGAGTGTCAATCTGGCGCCCAATCCTACTTCCGGTAGGAGCACCCTGAGCGTTGCATTCAAACATCCGGTAGATGCACGTATTCAGGTGCTGAACACTATGGGGCAGCTATTGCATGAAACGATTGACCAGCAAGTCACATCGGGCACTTACCCGATAGACCTGAGCCGTTACGATAGTGGTATGTACTGGGTTCGCATTTTTGCAGACGGGCAAGTTAAAACAGCTAAATTGATTAAAGCAGGGTTGTAGCAGACAACGCTTTAAGAGCCTGCACGGGGCGCTTTCACCAATCGGTTTGAAAGCGCCCCGTTGTTGTTAGTAAGTAAACTATTTAAGCGCCCAAACGTATCAATCCTTAACAAACTAAAACTACAGCCTGCCATTTAAGGAGGCTGTCACCGCTTATGAAAATAGGGATTGTCTGTTACCCCACCTACGGAGGAAGTGGCGTTGTCGCTACAGAGCTTGGCTTAGGGCTTGCCCGCAAAGGGCACGAGGTTCACTTCATTACTTATAAACGGCCGGCCCGGCTGTCTGCTTTCCACGAGAATGTTGTATTTCATGAGGTCGCTACCGAAGATTATCCCCTGTTCGAGTATACGCCCTATGATACTTCTCTGGCAAGTAAACTCGTAGACGTCGTTAAGTTTGCAAACTTAGATATCCTCCATGTGCACTACGCTATCCCCCATGCCGCAGTTGCTTATATGGCAAAAAAGATCCTGCTGACAGAAGGGAAGTATATTCCAGTTGTGACGACGCTGCACGGGACCGATATTACGCTGGTGGGCAACAATAATGCATTTGCTCCCGTCGTAGCTTTCTCTATCAATAAGTCAGATGGTGTAACTGCAGTTTCGGAAAGCCTAAAGCAACAGACTTACGATTACTTTGATATTCACAATGATATTAAGGTGATTCACAATTTTATTGATTTTGAGCGTTTCCGAAAGGTAAATAAGGATCATTTTAAAAAGGCTATCGCGCCAAATGGAGAGCGTATTCTAGTGCACGTTTCTAACTTTCGTAAAGTGAAGCGGGTTGATGATGTACTAAAAGTATTTGCAAAAGTATATAAGGAAATACCTTCTAAATTGCTGTTGATCGGGGATGGCCCGGAGCGGCACAACCTGGAGGAACTCTGCCGGAAAATGGAACTCTGTCATGAGACCCGCTTCTTAGGTAAGCAGGATGCTGTCGAGGAACTACTGGCTATTTCTGACCTTTTCATTATGCCCTCGGCAAGCGAGAGCTTTGGCTTAGCAGCCCTGGAAGCTATGGCGTGTGAGGTCCCCGTTATTTCCTCTGACGTGGGTGGGCTGCCGGAGGTCAATATCCACGGTAAGACCGGCTACCTGAGCCCGGTTGGTGACGTGGATGATATGGCCCGGAATGCGCTGAGCATTCTGCAGGATGACAAAAAATTGCAGGAATTCCGTGGTCATGCCCTTGCACAGGCCAAGCGCTTCGATATTCACAATATCCTGCCTCAGTACGAGGCCTACTACGAGGAAATCGTCAAGACCAGGGTCTACTAAATTTACAGTGTACTCTCAGTTAATTACCATGATCTTAGCGACAGCAGCATCTGGCTGGGCATTAAGGCTGGTATTCCGGGCATTGCTGCTGCTGAATACCAGATATACGCCTGTTTGTACACGCCGGCCGTTGTAATCCCGCCCATTCCAAATCGCCTGCCCGCCCAGGGCATTGGTTTCAAACACAAGCTTACCACTAATATCAGTGATTTTCACTACGGCATCCCGAGCCAGCCCTTTGATAGCGACAGGCCCTTCGTAATCCTCCCGGACAGGGTTTGGGTAGACCAGAATATCTGAGCTATGTACTCGACCTCCCTCGACAGCGTCGCTTTGATAGGAAATAACACCCTTCGCTGTACCAATGAATATTTCTCCGATCTCCTGGTCAATAGCGATATCTACGATGCTGTTATCAAACAATGGACTGTTGGCTGCAGTGAAACGGTCAACTTGCTCTTCACCGGAAGGAGACAGCAGGAAGACCCCGTTCTGAGTGCCAATCCATTTGCGGTTGGCTCCATCAACAGCAATATCAATGACATTCTCGGTTTCAAGCAGTCGCGCGCCAAAGCCATCCTGCTCCACGATACGCCGGGTACCCAGGCAGGATTCGTCAAAGGCACTGCTGCCGCATTCGAATATAACAACCCCTTCGGTGGTCCCGACCCAAATATCACCCTCCGTATCAGCCACCACACAATTCACATCATTATTTGGCAGCTCACTGTTGTTTGACGTGAATACCCGGCAGCGGTCATCGTTTGGGTCCTCCATGTCTCCTTCGTCAAAGAGCAGTAGCCCGGCGCTGTTAGTGCCCAGTCGCATCCACTTGTACCCACTGCCATCTATAGCGATATCCATTACAGCGTTTCGGCCACAGCTGGGCTGGAAGCTCTGCCATTCGCCACCTGGCATAAGCACAGAAATGGGAGCAGTGGCGGAGTTATTGCCGACCCAAAGATTGGCGTCTTCATCAAAGGCCAGCCCGCCTACCCTTACTCTGATGTCCTGCTGCGCAACCTGCAGGGAGGAATTCTCTACGTTATAGGTGGAAATCACATCCGTGACCGGATCGATTTCCACAAGCCCTTCAATATAACTGCCCATATAGACTTTACCGTTTTCAGGATGTATGGCAGAGGTCACAAAAACCTGTATATCATCATCGGAGTTATTGAGGTCGTCACCCTTCAGCGCCTCCCGCAGATCACGGTTGTATATAGCCCATTGCCCGTCAATGAGCGAAGCAAATCCATCAGGGATAAAAATAGGGCTGAGGGTTTGGTCCAATCCACCAGAGGCCATCCAGAGCTGCCCGTTGGCAATCGACATATCCCAAACGGCTTCGGATCGAGGAGAATTAAAAGAGATTGATTCGCAGAAGCCTTGTTCAAAACCTGCTAAATAACGGAAGTCCGACTGCACCGCTTCGTTGCCAAACCAAAGACGGCCTTTTTCATCTTCAATAGCATAATTTGGTGTAAAAATGCAGTTGAATGGCAAGGGGCCGGTTCGGCCATCCGGGTGCAGGTAAACGACCCGTCCCGGGCGGAAACCAACCAGTAGCAGTTCTCCCTCGTTCGACATGAATTGAAGGGTACTGCCGGCCTCAGCATAAAAGTACTCGAGCTGCTCGTTTTCATAACGGAAAGCGGTATCGTTGACGCCCACATAGAGTCCCCCTTCGAATGTTTCAAAACCCTGCGCACTGTAGTCCATCGGAAACCCTTCAGCAGGGCCGAGGAGGGACCAGTTGCCGAAGTCGTCCGGGTTGACGTTGTTTGTGGAAATGCGGTAAATGCCTTCTTCCGTTGCGGCGTACAGGTCATCTCCGAAAATGTGCACACTGTTCGCTTCTACGCCAGTGAGTGTAGTGGAGCGGAATTCAGCATTCAGGATATCGAGCTCTGAGACACCGTAGGTGGCGGCCAGGTAAACGATACTGTCGTTGAGAACATGCATATCATTGATGCGTTTCTCCCCGGAGAAATTCTGGAAGTTCCGGATTTGATTCAACGTCACTACTTCGCCGTCTTCATAAACCAGGTCGATGATGGCATTTTGATAAACCACCACCAGAATATTGCTGAAGGAATTGTAGCGGATAAACTCCACCCCCGCATTACTGAGCCCGTTGACGGTCGAGAGGAAATCTACAGCGAAATCGGTTTTATCCACCGAAACGACAGCGAGCTCGGTGGAAAAGTAAATCTTGTCAGCGCTTTGAGTCACATACTGCCCGGATTGGTAGGGCAGGTGACTTCTCCACTGTCCGATAGGCAGCGGGTTTTGACCGTAGACAAATGAGCAAATAGAACAGAGACCAAAAGTCCATAGTAAAAATTGGCGCATCATTTTAAGTTTGTTAGAGTTTATGTTCATAAACTCTATTCCTTCTCTGACAACTTTGTGGCTAAACTGAAGCGGCGTTCAGCGCTTACTTTCGATTGGCTTTAAGCACAAAAAAATGTCAGGGAATCAGTTTATTCAAGGCTTGAAACTAACCTGGCGTTCGGTAAGTTCTTTGAAGAAATCCTACAAGAACTTACGCTGAGGAGCACCTAATATTGTTCCTTGCCGCTAATTTAAATAAACAATAGAAAGGAGGTCGTCAAACCATACTGCTCTTCTACACCTTTAATAGAGGGGTAACCGGAAAACATACTGCCGGAGTAGCCCTGATTTCGGAACTAAAGCGTGCCGGCATCATTGGTCTCCCGACCGGGACTGACATTTTTTTGATTAAGAACTTGTCTAAAAATTGCTGCGATAGTCACAAAGCAGGCATTTTGAGTCTAATTGAGGCACGCACGGAGCCTAATAGTGGTGCTATTAGGCGAGTACGGAACGAAAAGTAGGCTCAAAAGGACGATTTGAGGCATCGTAAGTAGTTTTTAGACAAGTTCTAAATAAGATAAGGCAACTGGAAATTATCGTTAATTTAAGTAAGAATTGCTGAAATGAAGTGTAATCAAAAAAGTGTCCCGGTGCACCGGGACAGACTAACCACCAAAGTTCCAATAAATTCTAAAACCAACCCTTGATTATGAAAATTATTATCCCTATGGCAGGCCGCGGGTCCCGCCTGCGCCCCCACACCCTCACCATCCCTAAGCCCCTATTGCCGGTAACTGGAAAGCCTATTGTACAGCGTATTGTAGAGGATCTGGCTGATGCATTAGACGAGCCCGTCGAGGAAGTCGCTTTCATTATTGGTGATTTCGGAGCAGAGGCTGAAGCACAACTGAAGGAGATTGCTGCTAAAGTAGGTGCCAAATGCTCAATTTATACGCAAGACGTACCGCACGGGCCGGGGCATGCTATTTTATGTGCCAAGCCAAGCCTGAGTGGAAATTGCATCATCGCTTTCGCCGATACCCTGTTCAAAGCTAACTTTTCGTTTGATGCTAATGAGGATGGCATTATTTGGGTGCAGCAGGTAGAAGACCCTTCTTCATTTGGCGTTGTTAAGACAGATGATGAGAACATAATCACTGACTTTGTAGAGAAATCGCCAACGTTTGTCTCTGACCTGGCTATTGTGGGCCTGTATTATGTGCGCGATGGAGAACGCTTACGGGACACGCTTCAGCATATGGTGGATAATGACATTCGGGATAAGGGGGAATTCCAGATCACTACAGCACTGGAGCTGCTCAAGAAGAACGGTGTCAGGTTCCGGTCCTCTCAGATTGAGGAATGGCTCGACTGCGGTAACAAAGATAACGTGGTGGCTACCAACCGGCGAATGCTCCAACTGAAGCAGGATAAAGAAAAATTAGTGTCAGATACCGTCACACTTGACAACGCTATCATCATTCCTCCTTGTTTTATTGGAGAAAACACCGTGATACGCAATAGCGTTATTGGGCCACATGTATCTTTGGGTCACAATTCAACGGTAGAACAATCCGTTATCAGTGATGCGGTTATACAGAACAATACGGTTGTTCGCCACGCTAACCTCAGCCACTCTATGTTGGGCAATGAGGTAGACTACGAAGGGAACAAATCGGAAATTAGTATTGGCGACTACTCCGAATACAAGTAAACAGAATACATGAGGAAGAAAACCCGGAAGGAATGGAAAAAATGCACATCAGGAATGGTCAGCCTAGCAGGGCTGACTGTTCTGCTGTGGATAGGCTTGGTACCTGAGCTGTCTGCTCAGGTAGACCGCATTGATGAAAAAGCGGTAAAGGTGCAGGAGCTGTTGATTGATGCCAGCCGTGAAAAGCTGTTAGGGCATTACGATGAGGCGATAAAAATCTTGGAGAGCATTCTTCGTAAAGACCGCGAAAATGCTACTGCAGCCTTCGAACTGGCTCGTATCCACGAAGCTACGGGCGATGCCGAAAAAAGCCTGAAGTATGCCAGAGATGCAACGGAGTATGATGACACTAACTTCTGGTATTTCAAGTTTCTGGCCAGCGTGCAGCAGCAAGCCGGCGCATACGATGCGGCGGCAGAGTCTTATGAGCGGATAGTCGCCCTGCAGCCAAATGATGCGCAAAGTTATTACCGTTATGCTTTTCTGTTAGTAAAGGCCAATGAAATCAGGAAGGCTCTAAAAGTGTACGACGAATTGGAAGCACGCCTCGGTATTTCAGAGGAGGTGATCCGACGAAAGCATACGCTATACCTGGGGCAGCGCGATGACAAAAAGGCTGCCGAAGAGCTGATGCGCCTTATAACAGCTGATCCCAATAATGTGGGGTATCGCCACCTGTTGGCGGGGTTCTACGAGCAGATAGGCGAAGACAAAAAAGCAAAAGCTGTTTATCAGGAGATTCTTTCTGTTGATCCGGATAACGGGAAAGCCAAAATGGCTCTGGCCGGTCAATCCGGTCAGGAGAGTGACGAGATACGCTATCTCAACGCGTTGAAGGAACCTTTTGAAAGTCCGGATACAGAGATTGATGTTAAGATAGGTAAGATCATCCCTTTTATCCAAAACGTAGCAGATACCGGCGATAAAGACCTTGCGGATGCTCTTCTGGAATTAACAGACCTCTTGGAGTCGGTCCATCCCAACGATCCCAAAGGGTACTCCGCCGGTGCAGATTTGCTTTATCATACCGGCCGTAAACCAGCGGCGTTATCCAAATACCTGAAGACCATTGAGCTGGACAAATCCAACTTTATGGTTTGGGAGCAAATCCTGCAGCTTTATGCGGAGACGTACCAATTTGAGGAACTCCGCGACTTCAGCGAGCAGGCGATGGACTACTACCCCAATCAGCCTATGGTTTACTATATGAATGCCCTTGCCGACTATCACCTGGGCAACCCCGAAGCGGCGTTATCCACCTTGCAACAAGCGTCCTTTATGGCGGGCGGTAATAAGCGGGCTCTGATTTTCATCCAATCCCTTCAGGGTTTACTGTATCAGGATGCGGGGGAACCCAAAACAGCGGATGAAGCCTTTGGGAAGGCGCTAGCAACCGATAACACTGCACCACCTGCGCTGGCCCGGTACGCCTATGCACTGGCCCAACGCCCGGAGCGCCTCAGGGAGGCTGAGCAAATGGCCCGTAAAGCCAACGAGTTGCTTCCGGGGCAGGCAGAGTACCAGATGCAGCTGGGATGGGTACTGTATAAGCGGGGCGATTACAAAGAAGCACGCGCCTGGCTACAACGTGCACTGGATAACGGGGGCAATGGAAACCCGGATTTATTAGAGCATTTGGGGGATACCCTTTATCAAATGGGTAAAACTGAAGAAGCGGTTAATTACTGGAAAAAAGCCAGAACTGAAGGCACTCAATCTACAGAATTGGATCAAAAGATCGAACAGCGCAAGTTGGTAGAGTAACATTTTGGGCGCCCCTTTCGTCTATTAGGACAGGCCGTATTTTGATAACCAACTTTTCAACCCTTAAAGCCATACGCTGGCTTTTTTTACCAATCTAAAAGCTACTATGAAGTATTCTTCTTTGGCACTCCTGCTCTTAGCACTTCTTTCCCTCAACAGTTGTTCTTCCACCCGTAAATCCCGGGGCGCTTCCGATAAGGGTATGACCGCTTCAAGCCTTATGAAACGGATGGAAAAGCAGCGGTTGTCTCCTGAATGGTTTGAAAGCCGCATGCGCATTGATTATGCCGATGAGGACATGTCTGTGTCTGCCTCTGCCACATTGAAGATGAAAAAAGACAGCCTGCTCTGGCTGAGTGTGAAAAAGCTGGGCTTTGAGATCGCACGTGTACAGGTTACTCAGGATTCTGTCTACGTGGTAGACCGCTTCAATAAAGAGTATACCGTAGAAGGGCTGGCCTACCTGGCGGAGTCCTATGGCTTACCTGCCGGGAGCCTGACTGAGCTGCAAGACTTTATTTTGGGCAACCCGGTATTTTTTGGCAGTGACGAGCTGGGAATAGAGCCATTGGGGCCAACGTACCGTCTAAAAGGCGGCAGTACGGAAATGTCAGCAGAGTACCTGGTAGGAACCGAAGACTTTTTGCTGAAAAAAATGGCTTTCAAAGACCTGCGCAACGAGCAGGAAATGAGCGCTTTACTGGAGGGTTATGAAGACCTGGAGGGTAAGCGGAAATTTTCTTATATTCGTAATCTCATGCTGGAGAGCAAATATTCGGGCCAGGCCAATGTCACCCTGCAATTTAGCAATGTAGAACTGAATGTCCCCAAAACAATACGATTTGATATCCCTTCCAGATACACCCGGGCAAAATAAGCCGGTTTCCTTCCTGCCCCATGCCCTAAACGTAGCGGTCCTGCTTTTGGCACTACTCTGCCTGCCGGGTATACTGAATGGCCAGAACCGACAGGAGCTGGAACAAAAGCGTGAACGCTTACTCCAGGAAATCAAAGCCACTGAAACGGCGCTGGATGATACTCAGAAGAACAAGGAGGCAACCCTGGAGCAGTACGTTGCGCTGCGGACGCAGATCCGCAACCGGCAGGAATTGGTCAAAACGCTGGAGGAAGAGCTGAAACAAGTAGAAGCGGGTATTCGAAGATCAGAAGTGGTGCTCGCAGCCCTGAAGGGAGATATTCAACGACTGAAGGAAGAGTATGCCCACACAATGCGGGTCGCTTACCGGCACAAACTCAGCCAAAGTATGCTGGTCTTTCTTTTTTCCGCAGAGAGCTTTAATGATGCCTTCAGCCGCTGGCAATACATCCGGCAGTACGACCGGTTTCGCAAAAAACAGGCTTACAACATCATTGAAACGCAGGAAATGCTCAGTGAGCGTACCGCTCAATTAGAAGCCCGCCGGGTGGAGCAGCAGCGGTTGTTGGCCACCCAAAAACAGCAGACAGATTTACTTCAGGAAGAATTCCGGGAAAAAAACCGCCTGCTCAAGAAACTTAAAACCAGCGAAAAGCAGTTAATGACAACGTTGGAGGGACAACAGGAAGCTCACGAAGGGCTTAACCAGGCAATTGAGGAAATTATTGTGGCAGAAATATCCCGTAAACGCCGGGAAGCCCGGGAGCGGACTCCTGCCGGTACCAACTCCGCCACACCGGAAGCTCCGGGCGCTAAAGTAGAAGCAGCAGCGACGCTTTCGCGCGATTTCAGCAGCAACCGTGGGCGATTGCCCTGGCCGGTCCGCAGCGGGAAAGTAAGCAAGTCTTTTGGCAAAGCCATAGTTATGGAAGATACCGGACTAAAGCTGCCCAATAATGGTATTGAAATACAGGCACAGAATGGTGCAGAAGTGTTCCCGGTATTCGAAGGGGAAATTACGCATGTCACCTTTGTACCTGTTTATCAAAATGCTATCTTGGTCAACCACGGCGACTTTTTTACCCTGTACTACCGCATTGAGGAGGTCCTGGTAGAAAAAGGGCAGCCCGTTGGGGTCAGCCAGCCTATTGGGCGACTGGCAGGAGATAACAATACCGTCCACTTCGAAATCTGGAAAGGCACTCAAAAGCTAAATCCGGAAACCTGGTTAGAGAACCGATAAAGGATAGACGGCGTTACGTATAGCTAAACCATTTTTTCACTACAAAATATTTATGGCAAACGACTGGACAATAGGAACGAAAGACAAGAAGGGACTAAAGCAGGAGGAAGAGTTTGCGGTATTGGTGGGCGTCGTCCGGCAGTTGCAAACAGAGGAAGAGGTAGAAGAGTACCTGGAGGAGCTGGAGTTTTTGGCACTGACGGCTGGCGCGAAAGCCCGCAAGCGGTTTATTCAGAAATTGAACCGCCCTGATAAGCGGACTTTCGTGGGTAAAGGTAAACTTGAAGAAATCAAGGAGTATGTCGACAACCACGAGGAGGTCAGCTCCGTCATCTTTGACGATGACTTGTCTGGCAAACAGGTGAATATTCTTGAGGAGTTCCTCAAAGTAAAAATCATTGACCGCAGTACGCTGATCCTGGATATTTTTGCGAGCCGTGCCCAGACAGCCCAGGCAAAAACGCAGGTGGAACTGGCCCAGCTACAGTACCTGTTACCTCGTTTGCGCGGACTATGGACCCACCTGGAGCGTCAGCGTGGTGGTATTGGTATGCGTGGCCCGGGTGAAAAAGAGATTGAGACAGACCGTCGTATTGTACGGGACAAAATATCTCTGCTCAAAAAGAAGCTGGAGAAAATCGATCAGCAGAACATGACGCAGCGGAAACAACGGGGAGATATGATCCGTGTAGCGCTGGTTGGCTATACCAATGTGGGGAAGTCGACCCTTATGAACCTGCTGAGCAAGTCTGAGGTATTTGCAGAAAACAAACTCTTCGCTACCCTGGACACCACTGTGCGTAAGGTAGTCATTGACCGGATGCCATTCCTGCTTTCAGATACGGTCGGGTTTATCCGAAAGCTGCCTCATCACCTGGTGGAGAGCTTTAAGTCAACGCTGGATGAGGTCCGGGAGAGCGATATCCTGCTACATGTAGTGGATGTGGCGCACCCGCTGCACGAAGATCATGTACGGACTGTTAACAGCACACTCAAAGAACTGGGCGCGCTTGACAAGCCAACTTTACTCGTATTTAATAAAATTGACCTTTACCGGGAACGAAACTATGATGACTTGCTGACCGAAGAAGGCAGACGTGAAATTGAAGAGGGGCTGCTTGGCAATCTTACGCATATGTTTGATCAGGATTCTATGTTCGTTTCAGCTGCAACCAAGGAAAATATTGGTGCGCTGCGGTTGAAACTACAGCAAATGGTACATGAGCGGTATATGATCCGCTATCCTTATAAAGCTAAACAGTGGTAAATGCAACATTTAGAGAGCACAGAACGTAGAAATACTATGCCGTAACATTCGGGCTATCAGAAATATATGCACAAAAAAGACTGGGTTAAACCATAAACCGTACGGAGCCATTTTCTCCTTTGGTTTTACCCCATCCTAATCCCAGACAACTATGAGAAAAACAATATTCACGTATACCGCTACGGTATTTGGTCTGGCTTTGCTGACCTCATCCCCTTTGCTAGGCCAGGGGCGCTACGTCAGGCTACAGGGCGTCATTAACAGTGCCGACACAGAGGCAGCGCCACTTCCTTTCCACCTCGATGCCTATAAGATTACTGCAGATGGGCAACGTCAGCTTGTTCGGTTAAGCCGGTTTGCCGGACCGGACTATCATTTATACCTGGAGACTGGCTACGATCATGAGGTGGTCATACAGATGGTGGATCATCCTCCGCATGCCATACTCATTGAAGCGTTAGACCCCGCTACCCATGCTGAAAGGCTCACTCTTCAAAAAGATTTCTTCGTACCTGCTGATTCAGGGGGTGGGACTATTGTAAGTGCCCGCCCTGAGCCGCCTGGTTTGCCCAAAGAAGAAATTCACCCCGTCATTATTGAAGCAGAAGTGACTGACCTGTTTTCGGATTGGGGAGATCCGGTGCTGGTCGGGGAGCAACCACCTGGACTTCCAATGGAGGCAATTTTGCCCCTATCCATTGCTTTTGAAGAGACTGATTTCAGTACAGACTGGGGCGGCACCGTTCAAATAGAAGCACCTGTTCGTAAAGCGGTATACCAACCACCACCGACTATGCTTGCAGAGCCGGTCCTTGACATGGTTGTTGAAGACGAAGTACTGGTGTCGCTGGATTTTGGGGCGCCCGTAGAGATAGATCCAGTACTGATTTATACCGATCAGCCTTCAGAAGTTATAGTAACGATTGAAGTAACAACAGCAGAAGGGGCTCCGGAACACCCGTGGGTTTTCCAGAATGTGTTGGATGCAGCACTGCCAAGGGCTCCAAGAAGAGCTCGTTTGCGGATGCGGACAAACATCGTTGCCGGGCTGAGCGATGAGCAGCAGCACCAAGCCATTGCCCGGTTAGCAAAAGGACAGGAGATACAAGTGATTGAATACACTACGCCAAACTGGTGGATGGTCTCTTATGGCTCACTTATAGGGTGGGTGGAATCTCAATATCTTGAATAAATGAGGGTTAGAGATTTGAAGTAATCAAAAGGTCTAAATCGGTAGATTTGATAGAGAAACGCTCTCCGAGATAGCTATTGGTCAGGCAACCTTTGTAGGTGTAAACGCCATGCCGGAGACCATGATTGTTGAATAACAACCGCTCTATACTTCCGGTGCTGCCCGCCTTCAGTAGAATAGGCGTCAGAATATTGCTTACGGCCACTGATGCAGTCCGGGCAACCCGGGAGGCGATATTCGGGACGCAGTAGTGGATGACTTCGTGCTTGATGAATGTAGGATGCTCAAAAGTGGTCACTTCAGAGGTCGCAAAACAACCGCCCTGATCAATGCTCACGTCAATGATGACGGCTCCGGGCTTCATATTCATCACCATTTCTTCACTAACGACAAGTGGGGTGCGGCCAGACTTGGAGTGCATGGCACCTATTGCCACATCAGCATAAATCAATTCTGATTCGAGGTAGTGCGGATTGATAGCGGAGGTGTACAGCGGCCGCCCAACCTGATTTTGCAGTCGCTTGAGCTTATAGATATTGTTGTCGAAAATACGCACTTCTGCACCAAGGCCCAGAGCAGCACGCGTAGCGTATTCTGCTACGATACCTGCTCCCAGAATAACCACCTTTGCACTTGGCACTCCTGATATACCTCCCAGCAGCACGCCTTTGCCACCACTTGTGGTTGCCATAAGTTCTGCAGCAGTAAGCATCGCACTGATCCCTGCCATCTCACTCATGATACGGACAATCGGAAAGGTATCTGATTCATCCTTTATGTATTCCATGGCCAGCGCAATCACCCGCTTTTGCCGGAGCTTATTGATGTAATCCGCATTGATAATTGGGAGCTGTAGCGGAGAGATCAGGATTTGATTGGGGTGCATGAGCTCTATCTCCGCCTGAGTGGGAGGAGCCACTTTAATGATTACATTGGCTTTATAGACCTGCTCAGCGCTGTAGGCAATATCGGCTCCGGTTTCCGAATAGTCATGATCCGAGTAACTCGATTCTTCACCCGCTCCAGACTCTACCACTACCCGGTGGCCATGGGCGATGAGGGTTGCGACAGAAGAAGGGACGAGTGCGACCCGATTCTCCTGCATCGTTATTTCCTTTGGAATACCTATAAACAGGTTATTGTGCTTATTGCTGACCTGTAGCGTCTCCGTTTGAGTTACAAACTGCTGCTCTGTAAACTCTTTTGGTATAGGAATCTTCTTTTTCTGTTTATCGTTCATAAGGGGCTTGGCTTTCCTGATCGCTTACAAAAATATAATTTTCCGGCTGGAATCAGACCCAATTTCAAGCTTAATCCGGAAAGTATTTTCCGGAAGGAGGTGTTCGATGAGTCCGGGCCATTCAATAAGACAACGCTGCCCGCTGTCCAGGTATTCCTCAATGCCAATATCCACAGCCTCTTCAGTATCATGGAGCCGGTACAGATCCATATGATAAAAGGTTAGCCCTTCCCGGTCCTTATACTCATTAACGAGGGAGAAGGTAGGGCTGCTGACCTTTTCTTCAGTGCCGAGCAACCGGCAGATGGCCTTAATCAGGGTCGTCTTACCTGCACCTATCTCTCCTGTAAACGTCCAGATCAACTGATTTGGGGCGGCTTCGTCAAGGAGCTTTTGGGCGATGTGCTCCACCTCCTCTAAAGCGAACTCAATCTCTTTTGACATAATAGTCAGGATTATATCAGATAATGGAATGACTGCACAGCCAAAGTGGAAACAGCAATAGCCTTGTAGTAGTTTAAACGCCCGGCTTTTCAAAGAAGATTGCTTTTTTGCAAGCGACTATTCTCTTTATTTGTTAGGCAGAGAATGGAACCTAACGTGAACTCAAGGCTCTTTTTTGAAAAAGATCCCTAATAAATTTTCTCACTTTTTAAAAAATTATGCTTATTATTAGAGGTATATAGCGGGCAAAACCTTAGATTTGGAGTCCCGACTAATGAGATTATAATTAGCTGACTATCTATATGAACCGAAAAATCCGCATGGGAATGGTAGGTGGCGGTCACGGTGCCTTCATCGGTGCCGTGCATAGAATGGCCGCTGCCTTAGATGGTGAAATTGAGCTGGTATGCGGTGCTTTTAGTAGTGATCCGGATAAGTCAAAAGCCTCCGGAGCTGACCTTTTCCTGCCGCCCGACCGGGTATATGGCAGTTTCCAGGAAATGATAGCGCGAGAGAAGACCTTGCCCGAGGGCGAGCGAATGGATTTTGTATCCATTGTGACACCAAACCATGTGCATTTTCCACCGGCTAAACTAGCACTGGAAAATGGCTTTTCTGTGGTTTGTGATAAGCCGCTCTCTTTTAATACAGACGAAGCAATAGAACTGCAGCAGCTGGTTGAAAAAACAGGGCTGCTTTTTGTATTGACACACAACTATACGGGATATCCTATGGTCAAGCAGGCGCGGGCGATGGTCCGCCGTGGCGACTTTGGTAAAATCCGGAAAGTAATTGTTGCCTACCCGCAGGGGTGGTTGTCTACCCGTTTGGAAGCAACCAACCAAAAGCAGGCTTCCTGGCGTACAGACCCCAAGCGTTCCGGTGCAGCCGGTGCAATGGGGGATATTGGCACCCATGCTGAGAATCTGGCAGAATACATCACGGGGTTGCAGATTACCAAGCTTTGTGCGGACTTACACACTTTCGTAGATGGTCGACAGCTTGATGATGACGGTAGTGTGCTCCTGCGCTTCGATAATGGTGCCCGGGGTATCCTCTACGCTACTCAGATTGCTGCCGGCGAAGAGAATGCGCTTCATATTCGCGTTTATGGAGAAAAAGGCGGACTGGAATGGCACCAAATGTACCCCAACGACCTGAAGATCCGTTGGCTCGACCAACCTGAGCAACTGCTTCGTACCGGCGTGGGGGATTTAGATGCTACAGCCCTGGCTGCGACCCGGATTCCTGCCGGACACCCGGAAGGGTACCTGGAGGCTTTTGCTAATATTTACCGGAATTTTGCCCACTGTCTGCGTGCCAAACTGGCCGGGCAGGAAGCAGACCCCGTTTACCAGGATTTTCCAACGGTTAGCGACGGTGTCCGTGGTATGCAGTTTATCGACCGGGTGATTGAGTCCTCGGCAAGCGATCAAAAATGGTTGACGCTTTAACTTTAGCAAACAGATTTTAAACATTATTTCCGATTATATCAGCAGGCTTTCCCTGTTGTGGGAGATGAACAAGTACAAACATCAATATGATAAAACGCTTTACAATTTTTGCCTTATTTGGATTTCTGAGTTTTACAATGAATGCCCAAATCACCTGCGATGAGCCAGGTATCCTGCTCATGGATGACCTGGAGAACTATGCAACCGGTGATATTACCTTTCAATCTGACGACTGGGATACCTGGCCGGGAGCGACTGCCGGGGCAGAGGTTTCTACTGAGCAAGCTAATTCAGGAGAAAGTTCCATTAAAATTGATGGTAATATCAGCGGACAGGATGCACTGCTGTTGCTCGGTGGGCAGGAAAGCGGGCACTATGTGCTGCGCTGGTCTATGTTTGTATATGATAGCACGAGTGCTTATTTCAACCTACAGCATGAAGCGCCTACCGAAACTGGAGGCTTCTGGGCCTTTGATGTGAGTTTCGAAGGTGGGGCTGGGACGCTGATAAAGTACGACGGTAGCGATAATGCCAGGTTTACATACCCGGCAGGCGTATGGTTCCCTGTATATTTGTTTATCGATATAGACAGCGATTATGCCCGACTGGTCGTTAATGAAAAGACAGTTGATACCTGGCCGTTCAGCAGCGGTGACACCGAGTCAAGCCAAATGCATAGCCTTAACTTCTATCCTCAAAACGCTTCGTATTCCTATTATTTAGATGATGTTGAGTTGCTGGAAATCCCAGCGGCAGGAGCCGGACAGTATTGCTATACCGCAGAGGCGCTCGAAGCACCTGGTTTTTATGCTGTACCTGAGCTTGACTGCTACGGAGGCAGCTACGATCAGGGTGGGAATGGCAGTAGCGGTCTTCAGGCTTATTGGTATCAGTATACTCCTGCTGTAGATGGTATTATGTCCGTTGCCAGCTGTGGCGGCGGTGTAGATACCCGGCTTTGGATCTTTAAAGGCACAGACTGTGAGAATCTTGGTATCGTTGGGGTCAATGATGACCGCTGTGATACCGGAGACGATAACGATTATGCCTCCTACCGCGAGGCGGTCGTTACGGCAGGTGATACCTACTATATCATGTTTGATGATGCCTGGTCGACTGATGGCTTTGGCTTCGAACTGGCACTGGTAGAGGAAGCCCCAGCCGAAGGGCAGTTTTGCGAGTCTGCTGAAGATATTGAGCCCGGTGAGTACGAGGTGGGCGCTATTGATGGAGAAGCGGCGGTTGCCGGTCCAAATATCAATAACACCTCTGGCTCTACGACAAACTACGCGCAGTCCAAGTGGTATCAGTTTACCCCTGATGCGGATGGCTATATGAGCATTTCTGCTTGTGATTTTGCGGCCAGTGATACCCACTTTTTTGTGTACACCGGCGACTGCTCGACTTTTGATGGACTCAACCTGGTGGCACAGAATGACAATGGCTGCGGAGAGGGTTTACTGACTTCCAGCCTCGATAGTATTGAGGTGTCTGCCGGAGAAACTTATTACATCGAGTGGATTGACCGCTGGATGGCTGATCCGACAGATGAGCTGTATATCTGGGAGCTTGGTTTTGATGCATTTGTAGGCGTTAAGCAGGATGCAGCCCTCCGGCAGAGCTTCACTGCTTTTCCTAACCCGGCATCAGACGTACTGAATGTGCGCTTTGAGCTTGATCAGGCGGCGGGTATGCAAGTGCGCCTGCTGAATATGCTTGGGCAACCACTTTTTGAACGGCAGTTGGGCAAGGGAGAAACCCACCTGCAAGTGCCGGTACAGAACTTACCTTCAGGTACCTACCAACTGCAGGTGCTCATGGGCACCCGGCAGGCCGTGCAGACGATACTGATTAAATGACGAACCGAAGCGTCAAGGGGCTTGTTCTCTTATTGCGCTTCTTCAAGATAAATAGTGGAAGGCACAGGTGTTATACCTGTTGCGTTCTGCTATTCAACCGATTGTTAACTTTTTATTCTATTCACTCAATTCAATACGTTTCGTATGAAAAAAACTTACATGAACAAGCTGTTTGTAATGGTAGCGATCATGGCATTTGCTATGACCTACGTGCAGGCACAGACGTTTACTGTAGATGCACCAGCTAGCATTGCTGGTGAGTACAATGTAGGCCTTGCTACATGGGGGCCGCTTTATGATGGTGGCTTCTCTGGTCCAATCACCGAAGTCACTGACGCTGATGGTCTGACTACTGCTTGTGTCGAGATCACTGATGATCTCTCGGGCACCATCGCACTCATCGACCGCGGTGCCTGTGGATTTACAGTCAAAACACTGAATGCTCAGGCTGCAGGTGCAGCAGGGGTGATTATCTGTAACAACCTTCCGGAGCATCCAGATTCCGTAATTGTAGTCGGTGGGGCTGATGGCTGTATGGCCACTATCCCAACGGTAATGCTGAGCTTTGGTGACTGTGAGGCTATCCGGATGGAGACTGGCGTTACTGTTTCTTACACGCAGCCTGGCTTACCACAAGCGGGTTACGCTTTCGACACAGCCATTGAGGTGACGGAGGGTACTTACACTGTAGACACCATCCCAACCAATGGTAATTCTTTCACTGGCGCTACCGGCGAGCTGTGGTATAAGTACACTGCTCCGGCTGATGGCGTACTAAACATTAGCTCTTGCGCCAGCCCAACGGCTACGCGTGCTATTGTAACGGTACATCCATTAGGCTGCGCTGGTGATCTTAACATTTACGCTTTTGCAGCCGGCACTTGCCCGGACAATGATGGCTCGGTTCTCGATATCCTCGTATTAGAGGGTGTAGACTACTACATCATTTGGGACAACGCCGGTTCTTCTGACGGCTTTGATTTTACACTGACTCAGAACGTTCTGTCTGATGTAGGTATAACCTTCAACGTTGACATGCAGAACGAAACTGTTTCCGCTGACGGCGTAAATATGGTCGTTGCTGGTCCTGGTGTTGATGATGTTGCCGATGTGTCTATCGTAGGCATGTCCGACGACGATGGCGATGGTATCTACAGCGCAACAGTTGACGTAACCACCCTCGATACGATTGGCTATGCTTTCGTAAACGGTGGCGTAGACCCTGCAAATGTAGAGGTAGTAGCTGATGATTGTGGTGTACCTAGTGGCTTTGGCTTCAACGTACGTCCATTGATCAACAACTCTATTAATCCATTCAGCGTGGACGCGGTTTGCTTTGGTTCTTGCGAGGCTTGCCCACTTGTGATGGCAACTTGCGATGAGCCTACAGTAATCTGGTTTGAAGACTTTGAGGGGCAGACTGCGGGCGAACCGCCGGTGAACAACCTCATTATTCCCTGGCCTGCTGCTGGTATTATCCTTGGTGATGTAAGCTCTGATCAGGCGGCGAGTGGCTCCAACTCTCACCTCCTTACTGGTGACGGTACGGACGTAGACCCGGTCTACCTGCTGACTGGTCAAACGTTGACTACTGGTCACTACCTCGTCAGCTGGAACATGTATGTACCCGCTGACTCTACAGCCTATTATAATTTCCAGAAGGATGCTGAACCAGCTGTAGAATGGGCTGTTGAAGTGTTCTTTACTGGTGACGGTACCGGCGAACTCTTTGCCGGTGACGCTGCCGCTCGTGCTACTTTCGACTACCCGGTAGATGAATGGTTCGAGATAGTACAGGTGATTGATATCGACAACGACCTCATTCGCATACATATTGACGGAGTATGGGTATCTAGCTGGCCGCTGAACTTTGATGCCAGCAGTGCCGGAAACTTGCAGTCTTTAGGCTCGGTGAACTACTACCCTAGACCAAATGAGCCTGACTTTTGGTATGTAGATGACTTCCTGGTAGCTCTGATCCCAGAGCCAGCAGAAGAATTATACTGCCAGACGGCTATGGCTGTAGAGCCTGGTGTCGTTACGGCAGGAGAACTCGACTGTTTCGGTGGCGGTCTTTTCTACGATCCAAGTGATGGCGCAGGCCTTCAGTCCCGCTGGTACAGCTACACCGCTACGGCTGATGGCTATATTAGCGTAAGCGCTTGTGGTGGTGGTGCTGATACCCGTGCATGGATCCTGGCTGGTTCTTGCGGTGACCTCACGCCGGTAGGTGTGAATGATGACCGCTGTGAAATTTCTGCTGGTGGTAGTGCATGGGCTTCCTACCGTGAAGTACCGGTTACGACTGGTGAGACCTACTATATCGTTTGGGACGATACCTGGGAAGCTACTGGCTTTGACTGGGAACTGACCCTCAACGAAGGTGATCTGCCAGTTGGTGACTTCTGCGAGTCTGCAGAGGCGGTTGATCCTGGCGTGCATACAGTGGATGGATTTGGCGAAGCTTCCGTTGGTGGTTACCGACCAGGCTTCTTTACAACCTCTACCACGCCTTATGCCGGCGGTGCATGGTCTTCCTTTACACCAGAAAGTGATGGTCTGATGAGCATCAATTCCTGTGGTGCACCTGGTGATACCTGGTTGTTTGTATACACAGGTGATTGTGGCCTCCAGTCTCTGGAGCTGATCGCTGAAAGTGACGACGACTGTATCATCGCCTCCAGCGTAGAGGAGATCGAAGTGACAGCCGGTACCACTTACTACATTGAGTGGATTGACCGTAATGACGCTGACGGATTTGACTGGGAACTAAACTACAGCCCGCCAACCGTCAATGTACAATTGGCTGTAGACGTATCTATTCTGGTTGATGCTGGTGAATTGAGCGCAGAGGGTGTATTTGTAGCTGGTTCCTTCAGTGACTTCAACAACGTCGAAATGACTGATGTAGACGGTGACAACATCTACACCGTGACGGTACAGATCCCAGAGAACTCTACCGCAACGTACAAGTTCAAGAACGGTCCTGACGGCTGGGAGAACATTGACACCAGCATCGGTGACGATTGTACTACCGGTGAGTTTAGCGATCGCTTCGTAGACGTAGGTATGGTGAATCTACCCGTGGATCCGGTATGCTTTGGCTACTGTGTGACTTGTAACATCGTGGATGTTGACGAGGTAGCGCTTGAGCAAGGCGTATCTGTATTCCCGAACCCTGCTAAGAACGTACTGAATGTAATGGTAGACCTGCCAGAAATGGCTAACCGCCTGAACATCCGTATGGTCAATACACTGGGTCAGGTGGTACTGAGCCGCGACCTTGGTCAGCTACAGAGCGACAACATCGAGCTTGACGTACGTAACCTGCCTGCTGGCACTTATATGCTGCAGGTGGTTGACGGACAATCTCAGTTCACGCAGTCTGTTGTGATTAAGTAAGTTTGGACTGCAGTAGCTAAGCCAAACTTAGCACTGTAACAAACGCAACATATAACCCGCCCGGTCGCCTGCATGGCGCACCGGGCGGGTTTTTTATGCCTTGGATTATCGTTCTGGTTGATGGCCGGCCTGCTTGTAGCCGGATAAGAGGAATCCTAAACAGTGTACTAAGCGCCAGCAGCAACAGTACGTTTCACCTGTACCTTCAGGAGTAACAGGAGTCCGACCAAAAAGAAACCGCTTAAGACCAGCATGCTTAGGCGCATACTCCCGGTAACTTGCTCCATGAAGCCAAACGTAAAGGTGCCGATAATAATGGCAATCTTTTCCAGTACATCGTAGAAGCTAAAGTAAGAGGTGGTGTCGTCTGTGCTTTCGGGGATCAACTTGGAATACGTGGAGCGGGATAAGGATTGGATGCCACCCATCACCAAGCCCACCGCCGCTGCAATAGCGTAAAATTGAGCCTTCTCCTGTACCAGATAGCCAAGAATACAAATGGCTATCCAAATGAGAAGCATCGTGATCAGAGATACTTTGTTGCCTTTCCATTCGGACAGGCGGGCAAATGTAAAAGCACCCAGAATAGCGACCAGCTGTAGAAGTAAAATAATAATGATCAGCTCAGAGGTCCCAAAGTTGAGCTCTTTACTGGCAAAAGTGCTGGCCAGGAAAAGTACAGTTTGTACGCCGGCACTATAGAAAAAGAAAGAAAGCAGGAAAAAGCGAATATTCACCTCTTGCTTTACCGATCTCCAAACCTTCTGGAGCTCCTGAAATCCCTTACTCAACATCTCGGGGGAGGATTTCTGCCGGGCATCGGATGGTAGCCGACCGAAGGCTATCAGGGCAAACCCGATCCACCAAAAACCTACGGATAAAAAAGCATAGCGCGTAGCCGTACCCTGGTCCGGAAACCCAATGGCCTCCCAGAATTGCACCATAACCAGATTAAGGATTAATAGAATAACACTCCCAAGGTAGCCAAGAGAAAACCCCCTGGCGCTCACCCGGTCATAAAGGTCTTCGGTGACAATCACCGGCAGGAAAGCATTGTAGAAGACCAGCCCTCCGGCAAAACCGATCATCGCAAGCATGAACCCTATGGTGCCTAGCTCAATCTGTTCCATACCCTCAAAGAAGAAAAGCGAGAGGCAGGATACGGACCCCAGGATAGTGAAAAACTTCAGAAAAAACTTCCGCCGCCCTCCATAATCGGCTATGCCGGACAGCAGTGGAGAAAACAGGGCGATTACCAGGTAAGAGGCTGAAATTGCAAAGGTGTACAATGAGCTGTTAAATATCTCTATACCTAAAATGGTGATGACCTCATCTGTAACGGCTACGTAGTAAGCCGGAAATATGGCCGCAGTGATGACGAGCGCAAAGGCCGAATTGGCCCAATCAAAAAGTGCCCAGCCATTGATGATGCGTTTGTCATTGATTGGGAAATCGGTGGAAGATGGAGCCATGAGGTGTGGTGAAGGTGAGGAAAAATAAATTACCTTTGATCAGAGCCTAAATTACGAATAACCATTCGGAATTATGAAGATCGTCATTCTTTCCCGTGGCCCGCAGTTGTATTCCACCCAAAGCTTAGTAAGAGCCGGAGTTAAAAATGGGCATGAGATGCATGTTGTAGACCACACACGTTGCTCCCTGGTGTTGGAGCACGATCGGCCCCGCATACTTTATCAGGGGTATCAGTTGGAGCGCTTCGACGCGGTTATCCCGCGGATTGGTGCATCGGTAACATCAATAGGGGCCTCGGTAATCAGCCAGTTTGAAAGTATGAATGTCTTTGTGACCGCTAGCGCCTCCGCGCTCATTGATGCCCGGGATAAACTGAGGTGCCTCCATCGGCTGGCACAACATGGGGTGCAGATTCCGAGAACAGTATTTGTTGCTGCCGGTCAGAATATGCAGGCAGCAGTGAGTAATCTGGGAGGTCTCCCTGTAGTGGTAAAGCTATTGGAAGGGACCCATGGTATTGGAGTCATTTTGGCTGAATCCTACCGGACGGTAGAATCGTCGGTTGAAGCTTTTCAGCGACTCAACAATCGGGTGATGCTGCAGGAGTTCATCCGGGAGGCGAAAGGTAGCGATATCCGGGTATTGGTGGTCAACGATCAGGTAGTAGCAGCAATGGAACGGCAGGCCCAGCCCGGAGAGTTCCGGTCTAACCTGCATCGGGGAGGCTCTGCCCGGAAAGTGCAGCTCACACCAGCAGAGAAAGAGCTGGCGGTAAAGGTCGTACAGATTATGGGGCTGCATGTTGGTGGCGTAGACTTTTTGCGTTCCGACCGTGGGCCATTGATCATGGAGGTCAATGCTTCTCCCGGACTGGAAGGTATAGAAACGGTAACCGGTATAAAGGTAGCCGGCCGTATTATTGATTTTATCGAAAAGCATAAGCGCAATAACCCGAATAATGAGTGAGTCCCTGCCTATTGAAATCCATAATTCAAGCATTGCGCCCGGAGAAGAGGAAGTGGTTAAGATACCTGTGGGCCGATTGCCATCGGGTAATCCTATTAAAATTGAGGCGCATGTATTTCGTGCGGATAAACCAGGGCCTGCGCTATTAGTGATGGCGGGTATCCATGGAGATGAAGTGAACGGAGTGGAAATTGTCCGCAGGGCGTTACAAAAGGGAGTTTTCGCAACGTTGCAACAAGGTAGCGTTGTGGCGATACCCCTGGTCAATGTCTACGGCTTTGTTAACCGCTCCCGGGAGGTACCGGACGGCAAAGATATTAACCGCTCTTTTCCGGGTAGTAACCGGGGCTCTCTGGCTTCCCGCCTTGCCCATGCCCTGGCTAAAAAGGTATTGCCAAGTGTGGATGTTATTATCGATTATCATAGCGGAGGAGGCAGCTTGTACAACTACCCCCAAATTAGATACAATAAAGGAGATGAGCGGAGTGAAGAGCTCGCCGAAGTATTTGGAGCACCTTTCAGCCTGTCCCGGTCTCCGATACAAAAATCTTTTCGGAAAACAGCACTGGAGCAAGGCAAACCGGCTTTGGTTTTTGAAGGTGGGGAAAGCCAACGTTACGACGCGACTTCTATTGAGTATGGTCTTTCCGGGCTGGACCGTATATTAAGCCACCTAAATATAGTACCGGGCAAGAGTGCCGGACAACCCTATCTCCGGCAGCACTTCAAACATCAGAGCTGGGTACGTTCTCCTAAAGCAGGTTTGTTCCTCTGGGGGAAATCATCAGGAGACCAGGTGAAAAAGGGAGAAGTGATTGGGAGAGTCAACGACCCTTACGGGAGCAAGGACTCAAGAGACGTAAAAGCCTCTTATACGGGCTATATTATTGGGCATAGTAATGCTGCTGTGGTTAATCAGGGAGACGCTCTGTTCCATATTGCCTATGAGTAGTTACTCTATCACCCGCTTTTCAATATAGTCAGAGTTGAGCAGGCTGAGTGCCCCCATGTACTTAAGTTGGAAAGATATTTCATCGCCCACTTTGTAATTGGGGCTCATATCGCCTAAGTCTACGACCAGCATATCCGAGCTGGCATTCACTATTCTAATATCTTTATCATCCGGAATCAGGTATTCCACTGAAATATCCAGAGTACCAATGTCCAGGATCGCCCGGTACGATTCCTTACCGTAGTCTTCTTCATTTACCTCGAATACATCCCCGGAAGGGTTCGCAGCCAGTTGGCCAATGGGTACTTTGGGCTTTTTGGTAATCTCAATGATCTGAGTGAACAGCCGCAGTACATCCGTCTTCATTGCCTTTATAGGCTTTTCTTCAAAGAGGTCCACACCAAAGTAGAGCGTTTCGCCAATGCGGAAATGATTGATGCTGGAGGGTATTTGCTGTCGGAAGAGTAAGGGGAATACAACGGATGTACCCCCTGTAATCCAACGTATTTTCTTATTGAACCGGGCTTCAACCAGCTGTTTGTAGAGGCTGAGCTGAATCAGCTTGTCCTCAGAAGGCATAACTCCGTGCAGGCAGTTGAGGTTAGACCCAATAGCTACTATTTCGATATTGGGGAACTTAAAGATTTTCTCATAAAATTCAATGAGGTTTTCTCCCATAATGCCTTCGCGGAGATCTCCCAGCTCAATCATAATTGTTACCCGATGTATCTTGCCCTGCCGCTGGGCTTCCTCAGACAATAGCTTAATCGTAGAGCTCTCAGAATTAAAGCTTACATCGGCATATCGAATCACATCTTCAATTTCGCCCATAGCAGGGGGCTTAATATAGACGGTTTGCATGTCCGGTGCGACTTTCTTGATTTTAGCAAGATTGAAAATCCGGCTGTCACAAACCTCCTTGATGCCGAGGCTTACAACTTCCTTCAAATAATCTTCGTTTCCACACAGTAGCTTGGTTACGATTGCCCAATCAATATTATGCTTCCGGAATATGTTATCAAGATATTCATAATTATGCCGGAGATTACTTTTTTTGAGTGTAAGGTAAGCCATGTTACTTTAATGAAAGTTAACGGATAAAGATTTTGTAAACAGTTGAAGAGAAGTGGAACTGAATGCGTCAGATATGGGAAAAGAAATTTTAGCCCACAGCGCGGAGTTCTGCTCAAGTAAGATGCAATAAGCTGTTTTAATTACTAAAAGCTTTACTAAACGTATTTTTTACTACTCATCGGCTATATATAACAACTATATGAATGGTAGGTTTAATTTGACGCCGCTAATCTACAACTTCCCGGGGAATATCCATCGGTAGCCGGGTTAACAGCTCGTAGTTGACTTGCTGAGAAAACTCTCCAAAAGCGGACACAGAGAGTTCCAGATCGCCTTGATGACCAATGATTATGACTTCATCACCCCGGTGCACGCCCTCGACTTGTGAAATATCTACCGTAATGGCATTCATGTTTACCATACCGATGACGCCTACTCTTTTACCATGGATCAATACCCGGCCTGCATTGCTCAGTGAGCGGGTGAATCCGTGGCCGTAGCCAATGGGGATGGTCGCAACCTTCATTTCCTGAGTAGCCAGATAGGAGGTGCCGTAGCCTACATACTCCCCCATTTTTACGGTCTTGGTATCCATCACCTGGCTTTTCCAAGAGAGGAGGCGTTCCAATGGGTTGTCCTGGCGGTTGACTTTGCTGTTGTGCTCAATTAGAGTTTCCCGGCTGGGCCAAAATCCATATTGCAAAATACCGATCCGGACCATATCCAGCCGGGTAGGCGGGTAGCGCATAGCAGCTGCGGAGCAGGCTATATGTTTAACATGCGGCTGAAGTCCCTGATTGGCGAACCAGTTAAGGGTCTTTTTGTAGGTTTTGCGCTGCTGCGTGACACGGACGTAATTGGCAATACTCTCTGCTCCTGCAAAGTGAGTGCAGAGCCCTTGAAATTGCAGCTGTTCCGGATGGTTTTGCAATAGTTTGGCAGCCACCTCCAGTTCTCTTGCTTCGTAACCAATGCGGTTCATACCGGTTTCTACCTCAAGGTGCACCTTGGCCTTTTTACCTACCTTCCGAGCGGCTTTAACAGCTGCTTCCAGCCGCTCCAGCTCAAAAACATAAAACTCAATATCATGCTCAATAGCCCATTCCAAATGTTGGTCTTCGATCATGCCCATTATCATTACTTGGGCAGGCTGCTCTCCAAGGCTCTCCTTGAGCCGGTAAGCTTCATTTGCATCAAAAACACTAAAATGATCAGCACCGCAGGCCGCTGCAAGCGGGGCAAATACCTCAATTCCATGTCCGTAGGCGTTACCTTTGACCACCCATGAGATTTTAGAATTGTCACCAATCTGATTGCGGATGAACTTGTAATTGCTTTCAAGCGCCTTCCGGCTAATGGTGATTTTTGATGTCGCTAGCATAGGTAGTGTTTGAGCGTAAGGTAACAAACTTGGCCGGGACTAGACTTGGCAGCTTAATTCCAATTTTACTGGTTTTTCTGATGTGCAAATCTCCTTTTATCCAGCCGTATTGGAAAAAAGGGACGAATAAGCTACAACCTCAAAAGGCTATTCGGTCTCCCGTTCCATTATTATTTTTAGAATACGCCGGTACATATCAATACCTACAGGAGTGATTTCATCCGGGAAGTCGAAATCAGGGTTGTGGAGCGACGGGTGGTCTACTCCCGAACCGATACCAAACATCGCTCCTTCGTATTCCTGGGTAAAAGTACCGAAGTCTTCCCCCCATTTGAAAGGGTAGTCTTTATCCTGGTATTCAAGGTTATTGTCCTCCGCTGCCTGTTTGATGATACGGGTCACCTCCGGGTTATTCTGGGTGGTAGGGAATACATTCGTCCATTCTGTGTCGAGCTCCAAACCATATTTTTGGGATAACCGCCCGGCATAAGTCAGCAGACGGTTGCTTAACCCTTCCATTTCCTTTCCAGTGCGGGTCCGGATGGTAAGGTGTACCTCGCCGTACCCGGCTGATACCCCGTACGCGATTTCGCCCATATTGATGTGAACGGGGGTAAGTATTGCAAAACCCTCCTCCTCAATTTTGGGCTGGCAGGCGATGCTAGCTTCTTTTATGATTTCAGAAATAGCCATTGCTGGATTCGTGCCGTTTTCCGGCTCTCCGGCGTGTGCGGTTTTACCATTCAGGCGGATAATCAGGCTTTGCACAGCTGAACTGAAAGTACCCTCTTTGCATACGATACTACCCAGAGGGAATCCGGGCAGGTTGTGGAAAGCCACTGCATAGTCGATAGGCAAAACGGATTCAAAAGTTTCGTCTTTCAGCATCCAATCTGCTCCGGCACCAATTTCTTCTGCTGGTTGAAACAGCAGTAGCGCCCGTCCTTTCTCAGGAGGGGTGTAAGACAAGGTTCTCGCGAAACCTATCATAACCGCCATGTGCCCGTCGTGCCCACATTTGTGAGAGACATTCTCTTTAGTGGACCGGTAGTCAAAATCGTTGACTTCTTCTATAGGTAAGGCGTCCAGCTCTGTACGGAAGAGCACTGACGGGCCAGGCTGGCCGCTGTCAAAAATAGCGACCATACCATAGCCACCAATACCTTCAATAAGTTGGGATGGTTGTAGTTTCCGAAGTGAGTTAGCCAGAAAAGTAGCTGTTTCGCGTTCTTCACCACTTAGCTCAGGATACTGGTGCAAATAGCGCCTGAGCTGATCGATATCACTCATCCAGGATGGCTGCTTTGCTTTTGTCATAAGGATCGGGTTGTATCAGATAGTCTTACTGCTGCCGGTATTGCCGGTGGCGTGGTAACATAGCTCAATATTATAAAGGACAGCGCAGAAATGGAAATTCCGGCAATATTTGCATCCAAATCGTAGGGTAATTCCCATTTGGTAATGATTAGGAGGAGGGTGGTACCCCCGCCCAGGAGCATTGCCCAAAACGCTGCAGTAGGCGTAGCTCGGTTCCAGTACATGCCGCCAATAACCGGCACAAAAAGCCCGGATACCATAAACGCATAGGAAAGTAGCATGAGCTCTAAAACATTCTGCATGCTCATGGCTATTAGCAGCGCAACGGCACCAATGACGAAGGTGGCCACCTGCGAATACCGCAGAATTTTTTTCTCATCGCCTTTGAGTGGCAGAAAGCGCTCCAGAATATCTGTCACCACATTACCGGAAGCGGCCATCAGACAGCTATCTGCGGTAGACATTATCGCCGAAAAATAGGCAGACAGCATAAGTCCGGTAAGCCCGGCGGGAAGTACGGTGCGCAGCAGCAGTGGCAAACCCATTTCTGCATCCATAGCCATCGGGTCGCTGTACCCCAGGTGGATAAACATTCCCTGATCGGCGCCCACCCGGGCAAATAAGCCCAGCAGAACACCCATGAAGGCCATAATCGGATATTCGAAAAGCCCGGCGATATACCAGGCGCGGCGAGCTGTTTTCTCATCCCGGCAGGCATAAATACGCTGGTAAAGTGTCATACCAACAAACCAGATGGGAATGATCGTGACGCCCCAATTGACCAATTGTGACCAAGACACATTTGTTAATTGCAGGAACTCAGGCTTTACTACTTCCCGAATGCCTTCCATTCCTCCTACCGCATAGTAACCCAGTGGGATACCAATAAAAACAAGGCCCGCCATGAGAATGATCCACTGCACTGTATCCGTGTAAATAACGGCCTTCAACCCTCCGGCTACCGTATATACCACCGCAATGACTCCCATAATAATGAGGGCCTGCGTCATGCTCAAATCGGTAAAGGTCGCAGAGGCCAGTTTGGCCCCCGCCAGTAACTGGGAGCTGGTGAAGCCGATGTAGCCAATCGCGGATATAATACCAGCGAGTAAGGCAACTCTTGGACTGAACAGGAAATCAAAGAGCTGTGGGAAAGTCAGCAGGTTCACTTTTTTCGATAACCGGTTGACTTTTGGGATGAGAAAAACAGCGCTCAACCAGGCACCGATGAGCCCGGTGAAGAGCATCCAGGAGCCGGCTATACCCATCAGAAAGCCTAAGCCACCCAGGCCTATAGAAAAGCCGCCACCCACATCGGTAGCCACAACAGACAGGCCAATGTGCAAACTACCCATATCGCGTCCGCCCACGTAGTAGTCGTCCGCGTTTTTATTTTGCCTGAAAAAGAAGAAACCTATTCCCAGCATCGCCAGGAAGTAGACAATGAAAATTACAATATCGATCCAATGCATAAAAGGGATTTACTTGTTTTTGAGGCGCATTTCCAGGTACTTATTGGTAAAGCCCAGTTTTTCGTAAAGGAGGCGGGCCGGGTTGTCGGGCTCAACGTGCAGTGCAATATCGCCCTGCGCCAGGTCAATCGCCTTTTGCATGAGGGTCTTGCCAATACCCTTGCCCCGCTGACTGCCATCCACGGCGATGTATACCAATATGTTTTCCGGAATATAGCCTTCCATTCCGGTCCGGTTGATCACTACGGTACCTACCGTTTTTCCTTCGAGCTCTCCGGCAATGACAAAACCACCATGAGAGGCGGTTTCCTTTAGCGCATATTGGATGGCTTTATGGATGTCTTCCCTGGCGTCACCGTATTGGTCGAGGTGCTTAAATAAAAAATCAACGACCTGCTCTTTTTCTGATATGGATGCAGGATCGAAAGGAGTATATACCTTGATATTCATAAATAGTATTGAATGATTGATTTTGAATAATAAACGCTACTGACAATAAAACGTATCCTATCGTCCGAGGTTGAACCTTGATTCTGTGCGCCGGAATATAAGAAATATCAATTGAGGATAAAAAGGTAATCCCTTTCAGGTCTCAACCTGACGGGTTTTAGATTAGGTCACGAAGCACAAATGAGGTGTTTACGCGCTTCCCGTTCCGCTTTACCGTAATGCGGATACGCTTGCCGGGTGGTTTCTGCAACCGTTGGATAATTCCACCTAAGGAGAGGAAGGAGGCGGGCATCCAGTTGATGCGCAGGATTTGATCACCTGCCTGTAGGCCAGCCTCTTGAGCCGGAGTGTTGTGAATGAGACTGTAGATCAGGAAGTCGGTTAGCGAAGGTCCTGCGGCAATGATCAGCAGGCCACTTCGGTCCGTTTTGAACTCATCGTCGTAGTCCTTATTGGGCTGCAAATAAACATCCTCCCTGATGTAATCAAGGACGACCGTAAATCTGCGGAGAATCTCATTGCCAATAATGCCGTTGCGCCGGTCCAGGCCTGTACTGTCTATCTGATTGAAGTCGAGCTCCTGGTAGTTGGTGATGACACTTGAAAAAGTGAAAGGTGGTATCTGAAGGCTGGGAACTCTGCCTTTATACCCTTCCAGGAACCCGCCAAGACCTGCCCCCAAATTGCTGGGGATAACCTGTTCGGGCAGTACTAACCCTGGGTCGCTATCCGTATTGATGAGGAGGGGAAGGGCAGCACCGGTGTCCAGCAGCAGCTTAAGCGTACTGGTGTCTCCCTGTCGAAGGACCACCTCAGGAAACAGATAGGGTTTACTTTTTCTAAATTCAGCGTTTACCTGAATGAAGTCTTTTTCCGGCAACTCGAGCACACTGGGGTCATAAAGTGATATGACCCGCTTCCTGTAGTTGATTTTGACAACAAACCGCCGGAAAAAGTCCGCGCCGAGAATACCATGGATTTTGACCCCGGCGTAATCCTCTAAGCGAAGGTAGTCTTCCTCCAAAACCAGAATAGAGCGATTTTTGGCCAGGATAGCCCCAGCTTGGAGGTCGATACCCGACACGAGGTAGGCGTAGAATTCACGGCTCAAATCAGAACCGATCAGTGTGAACCTCCGCTTGTATTCCAACTGGAGGAAGTCGGTTATTTCCCGCTGGCTTAGTATGGTATATTCCGCACCTGTGTCAAAAATGAAGTTAAGTGGAAACCAATGTTCCAGCGTCACGGGTACTACGATAAAACCATTCCTGTACTGAAAAGGCAGATCAATGCGGCTTTGGTTGCCGAAGATTTGCAAATCCTGGCACTGTACCTGTCCTATGGTCACCCACCAACTGAAGATAATAAGTAAGGATAGCCTTGCCCTTCTGAAGGGGAATGGTGCAAATGAATCATTGGGTTCAGGCATAGACAGTAGTTCGTTCTAAGATCAAAAACAGTGTATTCCCATCTTGGTTTTACCTGGATGCGCGACCGAACGAGATGTAGTAATTTTATTTATCCTGGCAGCGAAAGATAAAAGTGGCACGTTTTATTTGCAGGATCAAGCCTTTAACGTTAAATTAACAACATAATTTAATTTGGTTTGAAAGCTATTTATAAAAAACTGTTTGTCTATCTTTGTTTTTTCCGTCTAAATTGAGACTTTTACGAACTAGTTAGTGTAAAATAAACACAATTCGTCTGTAACCCTGGACTTGAACTGACTATCCCACTGAACAAAGAAGCTCCGGCTTCCACAAAAGAGAATGTAAGCGTTGATGTCTATTTCAGACAGCTTCGTTTGCAGCAACAGGAATTATTAATCAGACATAGTTTTACTAACTAAACCAAAGTAGTGTATGAAACTTAACATTAACTCCATGACAAGGGGTGCGCTCTTTGTCTTGGCTCTCCTGCTGTGCAACTTCACGTTTGCACAACGTACCATCACAGGTACTGTAACGGACGCTGAGACGGGCGAATCCTTAATCGGAGCAAACATCTTAGTAGTTGGCTCCAGCACTGGTACTATTACTAATTTTGATGGTACTTATTCTCTAAATGTTTCTAATGACGCGAAGGAACTGGAATTCTCTTACACAGGATACAGTTCTCAGCGCGTTGAAATTGGTAGTCAAACGACTATCGATGTATCGCTTTCAGCGGGCCAACAGCTCGATGAGGTGGTCGTCGTAGGTTATGGCTCTCAGAAAGAGAAAGAGATTACCTCTGCGGTGACTTCTGTAGGTGCAGAAGATTTCAACCAAGGTCCTATTACCGATCCTTCCCAGTTATTACAAGGTAAGGTAGCGGGTCTGCAGGTGTACAACCGTGGTGGTGACCCCAACGGACAGAGTGTGATCCGCCTGCGTGGTATTTCTACGGTAGGTGCCAATACCGAGCCACTCGTTGTGGTAGACGGTATCATCGGTGCATCACTTGATAACGTTGACCCCAATGATATTGAGAATGTAACCGTTCTGAAAGATGGCTCTGCAGCTGCCATTTACGGTTCACGTGGTTCTTCAGGTGTAATCCTGGTAACCACTCGTACCGGTAGCAAGGGTAAGGGCGTCGAATTCTCTTACAATGGCCAGACGGCTGTCTCCACGGCATTCAACAGTGTGCCTGTTATGAGCCCTGAAGAATTTGTAGCCGCTGGCGGTACAGACCTGGGCAGCCAAACGGACTGGGTAGACGAAGTAACGCGTATGGGGCTTAGCAACGTGCACAGCTTGTCTGCTTCCGGCGGTGCTGGTAACACGACTTACCGGGTTTCTGGTAATTATCGTAATGTAGACGGTATTCTGGAAAACTCTGGCTTTGAGCAATTCAATGGCCGGGTTAACCTTTCTACCAAAGCGTTTAATGAAAGAGTAAGCATCGACTTCAACTCTTCATTTACTAACCGAAACTCTGACTATGGCTTCAACGAAGCCCTTCGTTATGGAGTACTTTACAACCCAACTGCACCAGTTTTGGGTGAAAATGCACCATTCCCTTTTGCAAGTGAGCAGTACGGCGGTTTCTTTGAGACGCTTGGATTGTTCGATAGCTTTAACCCGGTTTCTATTATTGAGCAAAACCGTAATCAGGGACAGCGTACCGAAGTAACTTACGGTGCACGGGTAGGGTACGATATTACGCCCAACCTGGAAATCGCTGGTCGTGTAGCTCAGCAGAAAACCACTCTGGCTAACCGGGAGTACTATCCAACAACCTCTTTGTTCAGAGGTAATGCAACCAGCCCCACTCGTAAGGGACTTGCTGAGTTTTACGATGAGATTACAAGTTTCCAGCTTTTTGAAGGTTATGCAACTTACGTAAACGATATCGGTAGTAAGTCGAACCTTCGGGTTACCGCTGGATACTCTTACCAGCAAAACAACTTTGAGTCTACCTTCCTCAGCCTTGGCGACTTTCCGGATAATTCCCTCAATTTTGGCAACTTGATTGAGGCATCTCAAGATTTGCAGAATGCAGGTTTTATTTCTGCCGACCGTAATGTTTCTCCGGATGAGAAAATCATTGCATTCTTTGCACGTGCCAACATGACTATCGATGATGCGATCTTCCTGAACGCTTCTTTGCGCCGTGAGGGCTCCACTAAGCTTGGTGAAGACAACCGCTGGGGACTTTTCCCTGCCCTTGGTGTTGGTGTTGACGTTAATCGTTACCTGGATCTCAATAACGTAGACCAGCTGAAAGTACGGGTAGGTTACGGTGTGACCGGTGCGTTACCAGGGCCAAATGGTCTGTCTCAGGAGATCCGAACTGTTGTTAACGGTGATGATGGTAGTGTTTCAACAGAGCTTAATCGCGCTGCTAATCCTGACCTGAAATGGGAAGAGAAGGCGGAGCTCAACTTGGGCGTAGAGTTCACTATGGGACGCCTCAATGCTACCTTAGACCTTTATGATCGTGATATCTCTGACTTTATCCTGGAGCGTACGGTTGATGCAGCCGTCTTTGGTACAGACCGCCGCTTTGAGAATGCAGGTCTTCTGACGACTCAGGGAGCAGAACTGACACTCGGTTACGATGTGATCCGTAAGGAAAACATGATTTGGAATACCGGACTGGTATTGAGTACCTACCGCACTACTCTGGAAGAATATGTTGTTCCACAGGAACAGCGCGCTAACCTGGGTGCTCCGGGTCAAAACGGTACCAACATGGTCGTAATTCGTGAAGGCGAAGAGATTGGTCAAATTTGGGGCCCTGTTTTTGAAAGTGTAGGTGAAGATGGGTCTCCAGTATTGGCTGACCTCAACGGTGATGGTCAGGTGATTGGAGATCAGGGTAATGCCCTGAACCCTGACGCTGACTTCCAGGTACTGGGCAATGGTATTCCCGACCTCGAGTTTGGCTGGACCAACCAGCTTTCTTTCGGAGACTGGTCTGTGAACGCCTTCTTCCGTGGCGCATTGGGCCATAGCCTTGTCAATACTTTCCGTGCATTCTATGAGCCTCGCATTTCTTCTCAGACTTCTTATAACTTTGTTAATACGGATTTGGCGGAGCCAGGACTTACATCTGCTCAGTTTAGCTCCCTGTACGTGGAAGAAGCTGATTTCTTCAAGCTGGACAACCTGACGATCTCAAGAAGGTTTAGCTTCGAGAAAGGGAGTGCCATCCGTGGCCTCACAGTGTCGGTAACCGGACAAAACCTATTTGTTCTGACCAATTATACTGGTACTGACCCTGAACCATCATTGGTTGACTATGGTTCATCAGATAACGGTGGAGTTGTAGACTTCTCCAGCCCTGATGTACTTAGCCCTGGTATTGACCGTCGCTACAGCTATTTCGCTTCGCGGACGTTCACCCTGGGTCTTAATCTTAATTTCTAACTTGAAAACTAAAAAGTGATGAAAGAACTTTTTAAATATTCCTTAATCCTTTGTTTGGGGCTTTCAATGTCGGCTTGTACCGACCTGGAAGAAGACCTGATTGGCGATATCACTGACGAGATCGTCGTAAAAGGCATCAACGTAGGAGGACCTGGCGGTGGCGAGGGACCCCTGACTGCACTATACGCTGAGTTGCGTAACGCAGGTACTGCCAACCATGGTGGCTACTACTCGATTCAGGAGATTACCACAGATGAAATGTTTATCGGTGCTAAAGGCGGTGACTGGTTTGATGGTGGCGATTTGATTCGCCTGCACCAACATACTTACACTGCTAACCACCCGTTTGTGAATGGTGCCTGGGTACAGACTTACAATGCCATCGCTACTGCTAACGATAACCTAGGCAGTGGCAACCTGAAAGACTCAGAGGTTGCTCAGGCCCGCGCTGTGCGTGCTTATTTCTACTGGCGCTTACTCGACTCCTATGGTCGGGTGAAACTCGTAACTGAATTGGATCAGGATCCACCACAGGCGAATCGTCAGGATGTATTTACTTTCGTAGAAACTGAGCTTCTCGAAGCCCTTGGAATTGACGAAGTGAGTGCATCTATGGACCTAAGCAACAGTCTGCTGGGCGACGGTGGTTCGGCTTATACCATGAACCGCTACGGTGCACTTGGCCTTTTGGCTAAGCTGTATCTCAATGCCGAAGTATATACAGGCACCGCCATGTATGATAAGGCTGAAATTGCCGCTTCTTACATCATTGATAGCGGAAAGTATGTGCTCTGTGGTGAAGGATGCTCTGTACCTAACTTGGGCAAGCGCCCACGGGTAGATGCAGACCCTGACGAGCTGGAAGGTTACGCAGCAGTTTTTGCTGCCAATAACGAAGGCAACCCGGAGCATATCTTCTCCGTGCGTTACGATGAAGCTACTGGTGCAGGTATGAACTTCGCTAATATGAACCTACACTATTCCAGTCAGTTTACCTGGAACTTCCAGGAGCAGCCATGGAATGGTTATGCTACAGTCGAAGAGTTCTATAACTCTTATGATGATGAGGATTTACGTAAGGAAGCTAACTTCATCGTGGGCCCTCAGCTTGATTTCAGTGGTTCTGCACTGCTGGATTATGCTGCAGACGACGATGATATCCAGCTGAACTACACGCCAGAGATCAACGAACTGGCACCTAACTCCCAGCGGGAAGCTGGTGCCCGCCCTGCGAAGTTTAGCTACAAGCAGTTTGGTCGTGCCGAGATGGACAATGACTTCCCGATCGTCCGTTTGGGCGAGGTATACCTTGTCCGTGCGGAGGCAGCTTCCCGTCTGGCCGGTAACTGGACCGTTGCAGAAGCTGATGTGAATGTACTGCGCGCCCGTGCTGGTGCTTCGGAGTACAACGGCACAATGACAGCTGATGAATTCCTGGCTGAGCGTGGTCGCGAAATGTTCCAGGAAACGGCTCGCCGTACCGATATGATCCGCTTTGGAAAGTATAACAGTGAGTGGTGGGAGAAGCCTACTTCTGAGCCATTCGTAAATATTTTCCCAATCCCACAGGAGCAGATTAATGCTGGTGGTGGATTGACACAGAACCCAGGGTACTAAACCCCTGATTGACTGATAAGTACTTTATCCCGAGTCCCTCCTGATGAGGGGCTCGGGATATTTATTTGATACCCTTAAGCATACTGATTTATGTACTGCCTAAGTCTCAGTTTGACCTTAAAAAAAGCACTCCGTGTAAGAGGGATCACTGCGATACTTACCTTAGCCCTGCTGGGCAGTTGTACAGAAAGCCCTACAGTACTGTTTACTACCCTCGGGCCTAACGCTACAGGCGTTCAGTTTTCTAACGACCTCAACTACACGGAAGACTATAATCCATATACTTACCGCAATTTCTATAATGGCGGCGGCGTCGCTATTGGAGATATTAATAACGACGGCTTGCCGGACCTGTACTTCGCCGGCAATCTGGTCCCTAATAAATTATACTTAAATAAAGGTGGGCTGCAATTTGAAGATATTACCGAGCAAGCGGGCCTATCCTGCGAAGGCGTTTGGACCTCCGGTATCAATTTTGTAGATATAAACGGAGACGGATGGCTGGACCTCTACGTTTGTAAAGCTGGTAAGCCAGGTGGGCCACGCCGGCACAACGAACTTTTTATCAATCAGGGCGATCTCACCTTTACTGAGGAATCGAAAACCTATGGGTTGGACTTCACCGGTTTGTCTATACAGTCGGCCTTCTTTGATTATGATCTCGATGGTGACCTGGATTGTTACTTACTCAACAATTCGCTACGCTCCGTTGGCGGTTTTGATATGCAGGAGGGGCTCCGTGATCAGTATGATCCGGAAGGCAACAAACTGCTGGAAAACCGGGAGGGCGTCTTCGTAGATGTCACCCGGCAGGCGGGGATTTACGCCAGCCGGATCGGCTACGGGCTGGGCATTACTCTGGCGGACTTTAATCAGGATGGATGGCCGGATGTATTTTTGTCCAACGATTTTTTCGAAAAAGACTACTTGTATTTCAATAATCAGGACGGCACCTTCACAGAAACTTCAGACTCCAGCTTTATGGCGCTGTCTATGGGGTCAATGGGCGCAGACGCCTGTGACCTCGACAATGATCTTTTATCAGAAATTTTCGTCACGGAGATGCTGCCCCGCGACGCCAATCGTAAAAAGATAAAAACCGTTTACGAAGAGTGGGATAAATACCAGCTGAGTGTAAAGAAAGGCTACCATCACCAATTCGCTCGTAATGTGCTGCATAAAAATCTAAATGGGCACCAATTTGCAGAGTTGGGCCGATTCGCTGGTGTTGAAAGCACAGATTGGAGCTGGTCAGCTTTGCTTCAGGATTATGACGCGGACGGGCTCAGGGATATTTTCGTCAGCAATGGTATTCGTTCTGACCTTCTCGACAAAGACTACCTGAATTACATGGCCAACGAAACCCGAATTCGCGCCATGATCGATGAAGATAAAGATGTACTGAAGAAGCTCATCGAAATCATGCCTTCCTCACCGGTCCGCAATGCTCTTTTTCGAAACGAGGGCAACTTACGGTTTTCTTACCGGAGCCAGGAATGGGGATTTGACACACCAACTTATAGTAATGGCAGTGCCTACGGCGACCTGGACAACGATGGCGACCTGGATCTGGTGGTCAGCAATATTGATCAGGCAGCTACCATCTACAGAAATAACACCCTGCGCAGCGAAGCCCACAGTATTGCGTTTAGCCTTGATTTTAAGGGAGGGAACCGGCAGGGCATTGGTACTAAAGTATTGATGGTAGCGGACAGCCTGCGGAGCCTCTTCGAATATTATCCGACAAAAGGTTTTCAGAGTAGCTCCGCTGGTCCTGTATTCTTTGGTTTGGGGCCCCGTATAGTTGTAGACAGTGTATATGTCATCTGGCCAAATGGTGAAGTGACTATCCGGACCGGTTTGCAGGCAGATCAGACCTATTTGGTGCGTTATGAAGCCACTGAGGCGCAAAAAAATAAGATACCTACCCTGTGGGCACCGCCCCCAACCCCTTTACGTAAAGTCCGCACTCCGATTGGCTTCGAGCACGAAGAAGTTAATATCAATTTCTTCGGGCGGGAGCGGATGTTGCGGACCATGCCGGGCGGCAAAGGGCCTGTACTTGCCAAGGCTGATGTCAATGGGGACGGGCAGATGGATATCTTTATCGGTGGCGGCAAGAATCAGGAATCTATGCTTTATCTGGCTACAGAAGGTGGCTTTTCGCCTAAAGCCATGTTTGCCGATACCCGCCGTTCGGAAGTGACAGCTGCCGTCTTCTTCGACAGCGATCAGGACGGCGACCCTGACCTGTATATTGGCCACGGTGGTAAAGCCTTTTCGGAATACGCCCCTGAATTGCACGATGTACTTTATCTAAATGATGGGCTGGGCAATTTTCAACCTGCGCCAGAGGCTATCGATTTTCCATACCCAATGTCTACCGGTGCTGTAGGAGTCGCTGACTTTGATCAGGATGGACGGTTAGACCTGGTGGTAGGGGAAGCCATGAAAACCAATGTTTACGGACTGCCGGGCAGTTGTTTGCTGTGGCGAAATACCGGTAACAACCAATTTGAACCTTACGGAACAGAAGTAGGTAAGGACCTGGGAATGATCACCGCCCTGTCCACGGCAGATATTGACGGAAACGGCTGGACAGACCTGTTGCTGGCGGGCGAATATATGCCCCTCACCTTACTGTATAACGAAAAGGGCGCGTTTCGAAAAGAAGTCCTCTCCGGGACGAATGGGTGGTGGCAAGCCATAGAAGCTGCTGATTTGGATCAGGATGGCGATGTAGACTTCGTGCTTGGCAATCTGGGAGAAAATAACTTCTTTGGAGAAGAGCATACGATATTTGTAGCGGATTTTGACCAAAATGGGACCCCTGAGCAGATCGCTGCTACTGAAACTGAAAATGGGCATTTCCCGATTCATGATATTGACGAGCTGTATATGCAAATGCCGGCACTTAAGAAAAAATTCCGCCGGTACGAAGCCTTTTCCAGCGCGCCTCTGGAAACCTTAATACCCAAAACGCAGCTTGCGGAAGCATTGCAATTGCACCTGAAGGAGCGCCGAAGTATCATGCTGGTAAATGATGAGGGAACACTAAAGGTACGGGCATTACCCGCAAAGGCGCAGTATAGTAGCGTGCACGCTATACTATTGAAGGATGTGAACGGGGACGGTCTTCCCGACCTGTTACTTGGGGGGAATGATTACCGGGTCAAGCCACAGTTTGGGCGGCAGGATGCCTCCAAAGGTTGTCTCTGCCTGGGAGTGGAAAAGCAGGGCATATTTCGCTTTGAAGCTTGCGAAATGTTGGGTGTAGACGGGCAGGTCCGGAGTATATTAGACATTAATCAAAATGAAATTGTTTTTGGGCTTAACAATGAGAAAATTCAATGGCATGAGTTCAATTAAAAGTACGTTGTTTTTGGTACTGCTGGTAGCGGGGCTGCAAGGCTGTAAATCTGAATACCAGCAGTATGTAGATCAGGAACTAAGTACCGGGGAGGTACGGGACAGCCTAATTTTTGGGATGCGTATGGGGCAAACCAAAAAGGACTTCTACACAATTTGCTGGGAGTTGAACAAACAAAAGGTAATTACAGCAGGCACCGGCAATGAGTATGCACGTTATATCGTAGATGCCGATACCTTGGGTGATAACTCAAGGGCAAAAGACATGCTATTCTATGGTATCTTTGATGAAGACGATGTTATGCGGGGCATGGACATGAAGTATGCCTATGAAACCTGGGCACCCTGGAACCGGGACCGCTATTCGGATTCCCTGCTCAACCGGCTGCGCGATCAATATCTTGAAGGCTATCCTGGTAACGACTTTATCGAAATCGATATTGATGGATTGAAAGCTCCGGCTATCGTTAAAGTGGATGGTAATCGGCAGGTTTTAATGTATGCTATCAATAAAAAGGATGTCAAGGTTCGTATTGAAGACTTACGTTTTAAGCTCAATAAGTAATGAAAACACATTCGACAATCTGGGTTTTATTGTTTTTTTCCCTTCTGGCTTGTGAGCCTGAAGATGCTGGTCTGAACGATCGCACGGCAACGCCTCTGTTTGAACGTAGGGACAATGCTGAGATAGGGATGACATTTAGCAATGAGCTCAATTACACGAACGACTTCAACGTCTACAAGTACCGCAACTTCTACAACGGGGGCGGAGTGGCCATTGGTGACATCAATAATGATGGCCTTGCAGATGTGTACCTGACTGCCAATCAAACCGGCAATAAGCTCTACCTCAATAAAGGGGACTGGCAGTTTGAGGATATTTCCGAACAGGCAGGGGTGAGTGGTCAGCGTGCCTGGTCTACGGGCGTAACGATGGTGGATGTGAATGCCGATGGGCTGCTGGATATCTACGTCTGCAATTCCGGTGATGTGGCCGGAGACAATAAAGAAAATGAGCTCTTTATCAATCAGGGGGGGCTGCGGTTTGAAGAGCATGCAGCGGAGTATAACCTCAATGATAAAGGCTATTCCACCCACGCCAGCTTTTTTGACTACGATAAGGATGGCGACCTTGATGTTTATATTCTAAATAACTCCTTCCAGGCCATTGGCAGCTTCAACCTGCGTAAGAACGAACGGCCTAAACGCGATGAACTAGGTGGGGACAAACTCATGCGCAATGAAGGTGGGCGCTTCGTGGACGTCAGCGAAGAAGCCGGGATTTACGGCAGTGTAATTGGCTTCGGCCTGGGCGTAACGGTTGGGGATGTGAATAATGACAATTGGGAGGATATCTTCATCTCAAATGACTTCTTCGAGCGGGACTATCTGTATATCAATCAGCAGGATGGCACCTTCAAAGAAGACCTGGTCAATCAAATCCACTCGATTAGTGGTGCTTCCATGGGGGCGGATATGGCAGACATCAATAACGATGGGTACCAGGATATATTCGTTACCGAAATGCTCCCTTCAGACTATAAGCGGCTGAAGTCCGTCACTACTTTCGAAGGTTGGGACAAGTACCAGTATAATGTGACAAACGGCTACCACCATCAGTTTACCCGCAACGTGCTGCACCTCAACCGGGGCAATAATACTTTTAGCGAGGTGTCCCGCCTCGCTGGCGTAGAGGCTTCAGACTGGAGCTGGGGCGCTTTGTTCTTTGATATGGACAATGATGGGTACGAAGACCTGTTTATCGCCAATGGTATTTTTAAAGACCTGACCGATCAGGACTACCTGCAGTATATTGCTAATGAGTCGGTCATACAGTCCGTTATTTCAGACAAAGGTGTAGACTACAAGGAACTCATCGATATTATTCCTTCCAATAAGGTGCCTAACCATGCCTTTAAGAATCTTGGCGGGTTGTCCTTTGAGGCATACGATAACAGTGGCTTACAGACACTCGGTTTTTCCAATGGTGCTGCCTATGGGGACCTGGACAACGATGGGGACCTTGACCTGGTAGTCAACAACGTGAATATGCCTTGCTTTGTCTACGACAATAAAGGAGGCAGGGGCAACTACCTTAAATTCCACCTGCGGGGGGAGGGGGAAAACACCTTCGCAATTGGCAGCAAGATAAAATTGCGGGCGGGAGAACAATCCTGGCTGGTGGAAAATCAGCCTACCCGTGGTTTTCAGTCCAGTATAGATCCGGCTGTTGTCGTTGGCATCGGAGAGGCAACAGCGGCTGATGTAGCGGTCATCTGGCCCAACGGGAAGGTGACACAGTTGGGCACAGTGGAAGCGAATCAGACCCTTACCATTGAAGCGTCCTCTGCACAGGCAGAAGCGTCTGTCGCAACCGAAAACACTTCCTCTGGCACCGTTTTGAAGCCGGTTGCCGATCCGTTGAACTATAAGCACGAAGAAAATACCTACGTCGACTTTAACCGCGAACGCCTGGTCTACCATGGGCATAGTACGGAAGGCCCCCGGGTGGCACATGGTGATTTGAATGGCGACAGCTATACCGATATTGTCATACCCGGTCCAAAGGGGGCGCCTTGCGTAGTCTATTATGGAAAGGCAGGCGGTGATTTCACCAAAAAAATCCTGGATCAGGTCAATGCAGGTGCTGAGCATGTGGCTGCGCATTTATTCGATGCGGATAGCGACGGCGACTTAGACCTCTACCTGGCTAGCGGGGGGGTGGAAATCACAGAGTTCTCCAACCTCCTGCATGACGAGATCTGGTTCAACGATGGTAGCGGTCAGTTTACTACCTCCCGGCAGGTGTTTCCCAACGAGCTTAAAATGAGTACACTCGCAGTAGACTCCCGGGACATAGACGGCGATGGCGATTTGGACCTCTTCGTGGGGGAGCGCATCAAAATTGGAAAGTACGGGGCAAAATGTGCCGGCTTTATTTTGGAAAACGATGGCTCCGGCCAATTCAGGGACGTGACGGATGCTTATTATCCCGAATTATCTGATATTGGCATGATTACCGGAGCACGGTGGTGCGATTTAAATGAAGACGACCGCCCGGACCTTGTCGTTACAGGCGAGTTCATGGAGGTATACCTGCTTATCAATGAAGGCGGGCACCTGAGCAGATTAGAGTTGCCGTTCCCTAATGCCGGTCTCTGGACCGCACTGGAAGTTGCTGATATTAATAATGACGGCAGGGAGGATATTATCTTGGGTAACCTTGGCAGGAATAGCCGTATTCGTGGCAATGCGGAGCACCCTCTGCGATTGTACCATAGTGATTTTGATAACAACAACTTCCCGGAAAGCATCCTTACGTTCAATGCTGCAAACGGAAAAGATTATCCCTATGCACTGCGGCATAACCTGACGAGTCAGCTACGGTACCTAAAGAAAAAGTACCCCAATTTCCACTCTTTCAAGGATGCAGATATACGTGAAATTTTTGATGAAGCGCAACTGGAAGCGGCTGAAGTTTTGGAGGCTAATGAACTGCGCTCTGTAGTGTTGCTCAACCTCGGTGGTGGGCAGTTCGAAAAGCAGGTACTACCGGTCACCGTACAGTTTAGCCCTGTCTATGCCATTGAAGTAGCAGATATCAATCAGGACCAAAGGCCGGACCTGCTCACCGGCGGTAATTTATTCAAAGTGCAACCGGAGATAGGCGTTTATGATGCCTCCTACGGCAATTGCCTGATCAACAACGGTGATGGCAGCTTTACCGACCGCTCTATAGAGCTTGGCTTTAGTGTAGAAGGTGAAATTCGTGACATTCAGCTAATCAATGAACTGATTTATATCTTTCGGAATAATGATCTTATCAAGACATACCAGGTTAACTATGAATAATTGTGGCGTTTTCGGCTGGCTGGCAGGTTTATTAATGATCGTGGCTTGGTCTTGCGAAAAGGCACCTGAGGCAGACGCCTCCTCTTCAGGTACGATGAAAACCTTAGGCCCAAAAGAGACAGGCATCGACTTTGTCAATCAATTGTCTGATAACCTGGACCGTAATATCATTGAGTACCTCTATTACTACAATGGGGGAGGTGTTGCTGTAGGTGATATCAATAACGACGGACTGGAAGACCTTTTCTTTACGGCTAATGAGCAACCGGATAAGTTATACCTCAACAAAGGCGGGCTACAGTTTGAAGACGTTTCAGCAGAAGCTGGAATCCTGGCGGATGATGCCTGGTCCACCGGTGTGGCGATGGTTGATGTGAATAATGATGGTTACCTGGATATTCACGTTTGCAAGGTAGGGGTAGCTATCATGCCTGCTGCGCACAACCTCTTGTATATCAATCAAAAAGACGGCACTTTTAAAGAGCGATCTGAAGCTTACGGACTAAACATTCAGGGGTTTTCTACGCAGGCTTGCTTCCTGGATTATGATTTGGACGGCGATTTAGACCTGTACTTGCTCAATCATAACGTACACTCCGTCCGCAGCTACGGTACGATAAAGAAACGTAAAGAGAAAGACCCCTGGGCGGGCGACCGTTTCCTGGAAAACCGGGTCAATGAGGCCGAAGGGAAATTCGTGGACGTCACGGAGACAGCCGGTATCTATAACAGCCCACTTGGCTACGGTCTGGCCGTTACGGCGGCGGACGTCAATGGAGACGGGTACACTGACCTTTATATCGGCAATGACTTTCACGAAAATGATTACCTCTACCTCAATAATGGTGATAAAACCTTTCGGGAAGTCATCAGGGACTGGACGGACCATACCACGCAGTTCAGCATGGGCGTGGATATTGCCGACATCAATAATGACCTGTTGCCTGACATCTTCAATACGGATATGCTGCCTTTTGATGAAGAAATCTACCTGAAGTCAGGTGGAGAGGATACCGATCAGCTGAAAAGAATAAAAGCGGATCTGGGCTTTGAGGAGCAGTTCGCGCGCAACCACTTGCAAATCAACACCGGGCAAGCCTATTTTACGGACCTGGCCTTACAGACCCGTACTTTTGCGACAGACTGGAGCTGGGGTGTACTCCTGCAAGACTTCGATAATAATGGCTGGAAGGATATTTTTATCACTAATGGTATCGTGAAGCGCCCTAACGACCTTGACTACATCAACTACCTGAATAGTGAGGCGATTGCAAAGTACGATGAGGACGACCCTGAGCGTACCCGAAAGCTGATTGATAAGCTGCCTGCCGAAAAGCTTAAGAATATACTTTTCCTGCAGCAGGATGAGCTGGAATTTACCTCCCTGGAAGTCTCCAAAGTAGGGAAACCTACTTTCTCCAACGGTGTGGCTTATGCTGACCTGGATCAGGATGGCTACCTGGAAGTGGTTGTCAACAACATTAATGAGCCAGCCCATATTTTGACCTATAAAGACAAAGATGCCGGAGGGAATTACCTGAGCCTCCAATTGGAAAACGGGGATCAGTCCGTCTTAGGGACCAAAGCTTATGTTTATGCCGGAGGGCGTACTCATTATCAGGAGCTACAGGTTGTAAAAGGGTATCAGTCTTCGGTCTCCCACCGCCTGCACTTTGGGCTGGGAGATGCTGACCGGATAGATTCCGTTCGCATTGTTTGGCCAGGGCAGGAGCAGCAACTCTTAAAAGATATCCCGGTAAATCAACACATGGAAGTAAAGAAGCCGGCGACTGAATTACCACTGGCAGACGCAGCGGGTAATAGATTGGCACCCGACTTCAAGGTATTTCCACTGCGGCACGAGGAAAACCCCTACCAGGATTATGAAAAGGAAAAGCTAATTCCTGAAAAACTATCCCGGGAAGGTCCTGCTGTCCTGCACGAGGACCTGGATGCAGACGGCATAAAGGACTTGATTATCGGCGGCGCTCACGGTCAGCCCTTAAGGCTGCTGCGGGGAAGGCCAAATGGCAATTTCGAAAACCTGGAGGTTACAGACTTTACCAGAGATGCCCGCTACGAGGATGCTGGCTTTGCAACCATAGATTTCGACGGTGACGGCGACCTTGATTTATATGCCGTAAGCGGGGGCGGAGCGGCCAAAGAACTTGAAAAAGCACTTGAAGACCGCCTGTACCTGAATAACGGGAACATGGATTTCCGTCGGGTGCCTCTTTCTCTGCCCCATACCAATGGTAGTGTTGTTGCCGTGGCAGATTTTGATCAGGATGGCTATGAAGATATCTTCGTGGGAGCACGGTCCATTCCTGGCTCTTATGGTTTGTCACCTTATAGTTTTGTGCTGACTAACAAAGAGGGCAAAGGCGTGGAGATCGCCTATAAGAACCGCTTTGGTATGGTGACCGATGCAGCCTGGGCTGATATTGACCAGGATGAAGACCTCGACTTGATTTTGTGTGGCGATTGGATGCCGGTAACCATATTGGAAAACGACGGGGAGGGCGGCCTGAAATACCTGTCGGAAGAAGCCGGGGGGCCGGATTTAACGGGATTTTGGACAAAACTAGCCCTGGCTGATGTCAATAAGGATGGGCGGCCGGACATCTTTGCCGGCAACCTGGGCACGAATAGCTTGTTGCAGGCAACCCGGGAAGCACCCGTAAAGCTGTACCTGGGCGACTTTGATGAGAATGGCTTTGTCGATCCGCTGATCTTTTTTCAGTACTTCGACCGCTATGTTCCTCTGGGCTCCAGAGACAAGCTGCTTTCACAGTTGCCTGGTCTGAAGAAGCAGTTTACTTCTTACGCGAAGTACGCAGATGTTGCCAGTTTTGAAGCGCTGTTACCTGAAGGGCAGGATTTGTTGGTAGAGGAGAAGCAGGCCGAAACGTTACAGTCCATGCTTTTTCTTTCTCAGCAGGGAGGAGGGTACAAAGCGCTGCCGCTCCCTAAGCTCATGCAGCGGGGCACCATTCAGCATCTTCGGTGGGATGACACCAAGCAACAATTATACTATGTGAGCAGCAACGCGGAGTTGGTCGCTGTTCTCGGGAATAGTCAGTCCGCAAGGGGTGGGGTCATAGGTGGTTTCGATACGGCAAGTCAGAACTTTAAGGTGTCGCAGGTCATTCAGTTGCCAGGTGGTGTTCAAGCCAGGGCTTTGGTCCCGGTAGGTGGCGGGCAGCTATTGCTGATTACCAATGACGACTATCCTTACCTGATTGGTGAACGGTAGAACAAAAAGAGGCTTTTGGAGTTGCCTTTATCGTAAACGGCTTAACTGTGCCGTCGTGCTTGTAAGTGCGAGGTTCGGTTTTGCAACGCTTTTGCGAGTTGAGCAATCATATATAATCTTGCCATGAAAACCTTACTGACGACCATTCCCTTTGTAGGCCTATTGTTACTACTGTCTCAGGATATGATGGCACAAAGCAGGAGCAAGCGTATCAAGCAGCGTTTCCGGGCTTCCCTTTTGGCGGGGTTTAACCTTTCCCAAATGGATGGGGACAACTACAATGGTTTTGATAAGTTCAATCCGCAGTTTGGGATTGGAGGCACTGCGGTTATTAACCGGCAGTCGGAGGTATGCATAGAGCTGCTTTACCACAATAAAGGGATACGTACAGAAACCAACCCCCGACGGGTCATCAATACCAAGGATCGACTGATAGACCTGACTTACGTCGAGGTTCCGGTATACTTCCGCCATAATCAAAAGGAAACTTTTCCCAGCTTGTTCTTCGAAGCGGGCGGTGCATTTGCCCGACTGGTTGGTGCTACCGTCAAGGAGCCGGAAGTAGTGGAAGACGGTCTGATCATCAGCGGGCTGGAAAACGACTTTAAGAACAACGAGATTAGTATGCTGCTCGGGATGGGTTATCAGTTTACAGAGCATATCGGTGCAAGATTTCGCTACAGCTTCTCGCTCACCCGAACATACAACGCAGCTGACTTTGGCAACGAAGCCGCCCTGCAAATTGAACAGCAGCGGGGGCTTACTCAGCTGCGCAACTACTACATTAGTCTGGCTGCCTTCTATCGGTTCTAAGTGCCCATTATCCTTTAGGTTACAAGTGGCTGTTATTCAGTTGTTTACCCGACATCAAGCCGCTGTCGCCAAATTTTATTCGCTGGTATAGTAAAAGCAACGCGTTGATCGATTATTAACTCCCGTTTATAGAAGGTACGCATTTCCAGAGATCATTTCGTGCAACTTCCTCGTTATATAACCGTCTTTAATAACGAAGACATCAACAAACGATTTAGTAAAGAGGCACCCGCTGACCCGGGCCATTGGCTTGGAGGTCAGGGTATGTCCTATTGCTTGAATATTAGTTTTTTAACCCGATTGTTACACCTTTAATTCTGTTTATTATGAAAACCTTCCGCATTGTTTTATCCGCTATTTTGCTTACTGCATTTGCAACAGCTTCTTTTGCCTCCAATCCTGACAGCGCTTCTGCTACCAAGGAATTACGCCGTGAAATTTCACGTATGATCGAATCTCCGGATCTCAATCAGCTGGGCGTAGAAGAAACCTTTGTATTTATCAATTTCAAGGTGAATGAAAACAACGAGATCATTGTCCTTAATGTACTCGGCATGACCGATGAAATTTGTGAATTGGTAAAGGAGAGCATTGATCACCACAAGGTTTCAGGCCTGGGCCTTAATACGGATCAGGAATACAACTTGCGTGTCAATTTCGTAGCAGAAGGCGCCTATGCTAAACGATAGTAGCTGCCTGCATCAAGTCTATTGATGAGAATAATGCCGGGTTGTGCAATGCGCACAGCCCGGCATTATTTGTTGAGGCGGAAGGTACGGCGGGTGGGGTGCCTGAGGGCCTGCCAGATACTGTAGACATGCATAGCCAGGCAAAAGGGCAGGATAAAGCTAAGCAGGGGGACGAAGAGCGGGTGCATCAGAAAGGCACCATCCGGAGTAGTGGCAAAAAGCTGGTAGTTGCTCTGCGGCAGCGAAACGAGTGCTATCGCTACCAAATAAATCAGGGAGAATAACCCAAACGTATTCCAAAGCAGGGTTTCCGGCCGACGGAACTGCCCCTTGGCGAAGAAGACATAGCTGCCCATGAGGGCGCTAATACCTACCACAATATCGTAATTGAACCAGAGAAAAGTCAGTTGCGGGGGGACAAAACGGCCCGCGTAGCCCATCCAAAGCAATAGGCTTATGACCGCCCTGATACCTTGTATCTTTATGAGCCAATGCGGAGGGGTGATCAAAAGTGCCTGCCTGAAAAAGCGGAACCCCAGTAGCAGTATAAAAATAAGAGCAGGAATAAGGAATACGGCCAGCATCATTAGGGCAGGCTCAGCTGCCCCGTATTTGGCTTTGCCCGCAAGGGTGATGCTGATTAAAACCCAAATACTGATGGACAAAACAGCTAAACGGCCCGCTTTTTTCCGCTGCGCTGCCGGTTGCTTTAGCTTTTTCATACTCAGGCGCAGGGAAGTATAAAGGCTACCCAGCAATCCAAGGGTGAGCAGCACCGTTATGAGCTGTCCGATAAGGAATAGTGAATGATTCATACGCAGGTCTGGCTTGCGGAAGATAGCCTTTTGCGGCGCGATCAAAAAGAAACTCTGAAAGGTTTTTCAACACCAGCGCAAAAACAAGTATCATTGTAAAGTTGAGCAAGAGCGGGTTTAGAGCGTGTTGGGATTTTGATCTTCTGATCGAAAGCTAACATTTTTTTGATTAGACAAGGCACGGAAACCGGAGTTTAACCATAGCCAAATAGCCTGTCCCGCAGCATTGCGGGAAGGATTTACGGAACGAAGTATAATCGAAAAAGTGTCCCGGTGCACCGGGACAGACTGATTACTAAAGTCCCAACACGCTCTTAAATCCGCTCCAGTAACCAAACCGAGATGCATCCTTCATGGAGAACGATAAGACAACGCCAATAATTGAAGCAGCACGGACCTACGCAGGGGAGTGTTTCCAAACCGGGCTGACTACAGATCATCAATACCACCACCAGGGGCATACGGAACGGGTTTGTAAAGCCGTAATGGGACTGGGTAAGGCAGAAGGGCTTTCTGATGAACAACTTGAAATTTTGGAGTTAGCTGCCATTTTTCATGACCTTGGTTTTACAGAAACCTACGAAGGGCATGAAGCGGTAAGTCGGCAACTAGCTAATTCGTTTTTGGAAAGCCACCATTATCCAGAAGACAAAAAGGAGCAGGTGCTTGACCTTATTGATGTTACATTTCCGCCGAAAGTGCCGCAGACTCTGCCCGAAAAAGTGATATGCGATGCCGACCTTAGCAATTTGGGCAGCCCTGATTATTTGAAGTACCTGACTGCCTTAAGGCACGAATGGAAAACCTTTCTCAACCAGGAATATACAGATGAGGCCTGGTATAAGCTCAATTATAAATTTGTCAAAAGCCACCGCTACTATACGGCGGCTGCTGTAAAAGCCTATGATCAGCAATGGAATACAAACCGAAAGCAATTGAAAAAGCTCCGGGATGAGCACCGTAGCCCGGCACTTGACAAAAAGAAACAGTCCAAGCCGAAACAACCGGAACCAGAAGGGGCGATAAGCAATAACAAAAGCGCTCAGACGATGTTTAAGACCAGCCTGCGCAACCACTTGGATTTGAGCGCACTGGCAGACAACAAGGCCAATATCATGCTTAGCGTCAATGCATTGATCGTGACCATCGTTATGCCGCTGGCCAGTTCCTACGTGGGTAATCATCCACCGCTTATAATCCCAATGCTGGTATTGCTGATCACCTGCTTGACCTCAATGGTGTTCGCTACTTTAGCTACCCGCCCTATTAAAATGGAAGGGGAGACTTCTAAACAAGCCATTGACAATGGTACGTCAAACCTGTTTTTCTTTGGGAATTTTTATAAAATGGATTTTCCAGCCTATGAGTCAGGGATGCTGGAAATTGTTTCTGACAATAAGAAGCTGGACCGCTCCATCATGCGTGACCTTTATTTTCTGGGGCGTTCACTCGGGCGTAAATACCGGCTACTGCGGATTTGCTACACCATCTTCATGATTGGCATTATTTCAACAGTATTGGCTTACGGTCTTTTGATGTGGATTAGTCCGCCTATTTGATCATATCACGCGGTGGCGTAAGGAAAACACCTATCCGGAAGTAGGGCTGTGAAGAAGTCCGCGCTCTAAAGTTGTAAGCAGCATCGAGCGTATTGTCAAAGCGAGCCCGCCTGGGTACAAGGTAGCCTGCTTCAGCAGTAAACCAGACCCAAGAGTAGACTTGCTTATCATATACCGCTTTAAGGGCGATTTCTGCGTGCCGAAAATGATAAGGCGTCAGCCCCTGTGTTCCCGGCTGCAATAAGTCCAGAGAGTAAGAGCTACTCTGATACTCTACCCCGAAGAGCACCATATTGGTAGGGGAAAAATTGTATCTCATCATCACCCTAACGGGCAGTACGGTCTCGATACCCCATTTGTCACTAAAGGTCTGGTTCAGTATGCCGAAGGGTAGAATCGTAGTGTTGAAAAAATTCCGCCCAAACATTAGACCAACACCCCATTCCAAATCCTCTCTTTCTTTGAAGCCAGCCACCGCAAGCCCACTGTAAGTCGCGTAGCGTGGATCAAAACTCATCATTTGCTCATAGTCGCCACGGTAAGAAGTACGCAGCCGCAGACCACCATAGACACGTTTGTTGAAGGACTTTGTGATATATACCGAATACTTATTCGTTCGTAAGGGCTTACCGTTCAGGGACTGGAAGAGCTCTTGATTGAAATACCCGATACGGTCAAAGTGAACAGATTCCTGTTGGTACTCATAGCCAGCCAGGACTTTCAGACTGGGCGCATTAATTATAGGGATTTTTATTTTCGCTCTAAATTGTTCGATATAGTCAATCTCACTGGCATTAGCACCTTCAATGCCACCTGGTCTTGGCGCAAGGTACTGGTCGCCAACCATAGTACGCTCGATGAGCAAACCCCTGCCCCGGGATTTATTGACAACCCCCGGCCGGCAGAAAATATCATAATCTTTGGTCAGGTCAATGTCCTCCTTTTCAATCAGGGATAGAGATTGAGCATCTATGCCCTGCAACAGGAAGGCAAAGAGCACAATAAAAACCCCTTTTAAAGAACAACACTTAATCATACTAAAACGGTCTGATTTTCCTTTTTGACGGCTACGTTGAGTTTGGTCACTACAAAGTTAGTAAACGGATTCAGCCGGTGAAATATTATACTATAGATTCAACCGGAAGAACAACACTTACCGTCTTTTATATATAAGGAAAACCAGAGGGGGAAAGTTCTTTTTTTTAGGCTTTAACAGCTAGTAATCAGGTCGTTGTGGCATGTTTTTACGCTATCGTTACGGCTTTACAGTAAAACGCAGGGCTCTCAGTCCCTGTACACCTTGCAGCTTGCCAATTTTCAAGTCCTCAATGTCTTCGGTGATGTAGCCCTCCGAAATGAGGTAATCTGCATACTCCAGGTATTCCTGCTTGTCTTTTTCCTGGAGATAAACGATAGCGACTTTGCCAGCTTGAGTGAGGCGCTCATCGGTACCCTCTACAAGTGCTTTATCAATTCGCTTTTTCAGGATCTCATACCGGACGTTGTAAGCACCGTCCACATCAAACTGCTTCTCATCCATGCGGAAACGGATGGAAAGCGGGTTAGAGTAGGTGAAAATCAACTGTGCGGTAGTAAGTGGAACCGGCAGTTCTGCCTGCAGGCCGTTGACCAGCCTCGTGACCTCACACATGTCTATTACCTGCCACAGGCGGAGGTTACGCAGGTGCATAGGCTTAAAGGTGCCCGTTTTGAGTAAGGATTGCCCGGCGTAGATATCGTATTCCACCCCATCGGTTTTGTACCGCTCAAAGTAGTGAGGTACGATCTGCTGTGCTGCCTCTTGTTGTTCTTCCAGGTAGTGCGCAATAGTGGAGTTGATCCTTGATACACTTTCTTCGTATCTCTTCCGCTCTTTATAAACGATACCCAGGTCTCCGTCAATGTAGTCAAAGTATCTCCTGATATTTGCTTGCAGGTCAGGGTAGCGGTCTTGTATGTCTTCGAGAACGGGGTGTATTTCGTCCTTCAGCCAGGAGACAATTCTCGACTCGTCATTGGAGTTAAAATCTTCAAGTATGCCTTTAAGGTTGCGCTCGGCGCTTCTGCGGTACTGATTTAAGAGGGGATATTTGCCAAGGTTAATGGCTTTGTTCAGAATGTCAAGCAACCGTTGCAAGTTGTCAGAAAGGTCCGCTTGAATAGCGTGGTTCCTTTTGTCGGAGGAACTGACAATATCAGCTTGCGCATACAGGGGGTGTACATCCCGGAACGATATGGACTGAGCGACCGCATTTTTGCCTTCCGTCTCCCGCTTTTCAAGCAGGTTGTAGGAGGTCTCAATGAACTTCCACTCCACACTGGGGTGGATAGCGGTATATTGCTCCCGGATAATCGCCTCGATTTGATTATCTATTTCATCCCGGCTTCGCTCCACGGCCATACTGAAAAGGCTGGTCAGTTCCCGAAATTTAAGTTCTATAAAGCTGTGTAACCCAAATGCTTTGGGAGAGCCGATCTCCAGCAGACCGATAATACGCTCCTCTTTATTGAGCAATGGTGCTACAATTATACTTTGAATACCTACTTTCAGCAGCCCTTTTTCAATGGGGGTCTTATTTTCTACTTTCTTTAGGTCCTCGATCAGGACCACTTCCTTGTACTTGCAGGCCTTCTCGTAAACAGACCCCGCGTTGGCATCATCCAGGAGATTCTGCTGCTCTTCGGCAAGAAAGTCATAACGAATTTTATAGCGGTGTGCTACCCGTTGCTCTTTGGGGTAGTCTATCGCCGTTACGCCCATCCGAAGGCCGGGAATGTTGAAGAAATTCCGAACCAGCTCTTCCAGGCGTTCTACTTTCTCTTCCAGCACCACGGCATCCCTTTCCAGCAAAGCGAATTTTAGCCTCGACAAAGCCTCCTCTTCTGTGATGTCTATTAATGTGTTCACGGTAAAACCCTGGAATTCGAAATTTTCCGGGGGCAGATATTTCAGCCAAAGGTCAAGGTCATAAACATTACTTAGCAGTTCATTTATCTGGTCCTGGCTTAAGGGTTTGAGCGGCTTAAGTTTCTTGAGCTGCATATAGTCCGTATCTAGGCGGGTTTTGTAATGCCGTTCTATACCGGTCTCAGGGTTAGATATGGAAATCGATAGCGGAGAGTCTATGTTTAGGTTGGTTCCGTAGTAGGTGTTGAGGATAAAGCTGCAGGCACTGATCACCATTGAGCAGAAGGTGTAGCCTGCCTTATGATTGATGACGTACTTAAAGTTCTTGGCATGGACGTGCTCCTGTAGCGCCTCTGTCATATAGATCGGTGACATTTCAAATGGCGCAGACACCTTGATCAACTCATTTCGACGTAGCGCCGGTGGAACAACCATCAGCATGAGCAGCTCAAAAACCTCCTTGTGCTTTTCCAGCAATTTTCGGTCCTCAATGGGTTGCCAAAGCTCCGGGGCATCCTTTAGCCGGCTCATGACGAACTGACCAACGCTAGACTCCACGGCATTATCGCTTTCCGCTTTCTCCTTGATCGTGGCTAGCAAAGGCGCAAGGCTGAGCTTAAATTGAAAGGGCATTTCCCCAATGTCTAATTTCTTCAGTACATTCCAGTCTTCATCGACAACCGCTTGTCGGGAATGAGGCTTGATTTTAGGAGGCTGTACAGGTAAGTCGATATCTTCCATAGTTTGCAATGCTTATGACCTAATTAACGCACCTCAGCGCATTTAGATTTGGAGATTAGAAGAAGGGGCCGTTTTTACCGACGTATTTTTCAATACGATCGAGCTCATTAATGTCGGACTATTAGACTTGATGCGTTGAGTGCATTTAGGTTGAAAATGCCCTTTTGTCCTACTCTATAATTGTTTCCCGGAAGGGCTATTGGCAGCCCTGTCTGAAGGCACAACCTCTTGGTACTGCGGCCTCCAAAAAATGACCGTGGCATCATCTCCAAAGGCAAAGGATTCTTCATCTTTCGGCAAGCTTTGCTGGTATCAAAAAGAAGCGCCTTCTGTTTGCTGTAAGAGCTTGTTTGGAGCTCGCTCCGATTGCAAATCAAGGATTTATGAACCCCGCAATGCTGCGGGGCAAGCTCTGGCGTCGTCTTTTTTGACTTATTTGACCCGCCAAATGCGCCAAAAAAAGACTTAGCCAGAACCACAACTCCTTGATCTTCATGACGAACCCGCTCCAAACATGCTCTAAGTCTTTTATTAGTTGGGAGTATGCTTTTTTGTATCTCAAAGATTCCGGTGAATTTACCTGCAGGTGTTATAGGGGCTGATTTTTCACCCCACCCTGTTATTCCAGTCGGCTCAAACTTACCCTATGAAAAACGGGAAGTTTCAGTCCAGGACTAGCGAAAAGCGGCATTTTTTAAAAAAAAGTCTGGAAAAACCACAATTCACCCAACCCTTTGACCCTTCTCCTACATCTGTACCCCCGGAAGCCTGCCACAGCAGGTTGTTCCCCTGAAATCACCTGACTTAATTTTTTTAAAAACCTTTTGACCATGAAAGTATCCAAATCACTACTTCAAGCTATTGCCCTGGGGGTTGCCCTGGGCGGCGCTACTGCCTCCTGTTCCATGCTCGACAATTCTTCTGAAGTTAAGCCCGATACCGAAAAGGACGCTGACGATGAGGAGTGTACCACAGATGATGGCGATAAGCCCTGGCTGGACTGTCCGGCCTGCGGAATGGGTTAAATATGGAGCATACGTATTTGCAACGCCCCCGCGCTACCCTGGCCTGTAATCTAGACGCTAACCTGCTGCAGGCTGCTCACCCCTTGCTCGCAGCAGGACAAGTGGAGGCCCTGGAATGGTCTTTCGATGCGCTTTTTCAGTTTCGGGATATTCCAGATTGGTTTACCGCTCTCCTTGAGGCATATAGTGAAGAAGGGCGTCTGATTGGGCATGGGGTCTTCTTTTCCCTGTTTTCGGGTCGATGGCATCCTGCCCAGCAGGCGTGGCTCGACCGGCTGAGATCGCTCTCGGAAATCTGTAATTTTGATCATATTACGGAGCATTTTGGCTTTATGACTGGTGCTGACTTTCACAAGGGCGCACCGCTGGGCATTCCGTTCACTCCACAAACGCTACGGCTCGGCCAGGATCGGCTCAGGCGCATTAGCGATGCCGCCGGCTGTCCGGTAGGATTGGAAAATCTGGCTTTTGCCTATACCCTTGAGGAGGTGAAACGGCACGGTGAATTCCTGGAGCAGCTACTGGAGCCGGTCAACGGTTTTATCATTCTGGACCTCCATAATTTATTCTGCCAGCTACACAATTTTGAGCAGCATGCCGATGATTTGCTCCGGCTGATGCCCCTGCACCGGGTCCGGGAAATCCATATTTCCGGTGGAAGCTGGGAGCCTGCTCCGCACAACACTGGCCGTCAGATTCGTCGGGACACGCACGATGAGGCAGTACCGGACATGGTATTTGAGCTGTTGGAAAAGGCGATGCCCCGATGCCCAAATTTGAAGTATGTCGTGCTGGAGCAACTGGGCAGCGCACTGCAAATGCCTGAACAGCAACGGGCATTTCAGGACGATTTCTGCCGTATGCACCATTTGCTGAAGCGCTACAACGAAAAGGCAAGTGTGCCGGTCGCTCAAAATGATTTTCAACCACCGGCCTTCCGTATCGATAGCACACCACTATCTGATGAAAAGCTGCACCAACAGCAGTTAGCCTTGTCTGAGGTTTTGGAAAATGCGGAAAGCCTGGACGCGGCGCGAGCGCAGTTGTCAGTGTCTCCTTTAGCTGGTACCGCCTGGCAAGTGGAACAGTGGCAAGATGATATGCTGGAAACCGCTAGGCAGATTGCTCAGAAATGGAAGGGCGGTTGGGGCTAAGCCGAACAGCTTTTTGGCCTTCTGCCTGCCGGTAGGCTTTGGCGGTATCTTTAATAGTCTGTGCTATCGGCGTGTACGCAAAGTCAAAATGCTGTAGCGACTTTTGACTATCGTAGTAAAAAACCCAGCTGGAGTTCCGGGCTGTCTCCCGGGTGAGGAAGGGGCGCTTGCCCATCAGTTTAGCTTGCAGCCAGACCAGCCGCCAGGACAAACCGCGTAGTATTTTACCCACCTTGTACTTTGGCGGTTGCACGTCAAGTGCCTGCGCTACCTCGGTCAGCAATTGCTGGTAGGGATAGTGTTCTGCGTTGAGGATAAACCGCTCATTTTTAATGTCACTTTTCATCAGCCGGACTATAAACCAGGCTACATCCCGGACATCTACGAGCCCGGTAGTACCTACAGGATAGAACGGGAAGCCCTGGTCTACCATTGGAAAGAAGCGTGCAGGGCCACTGCCCCAAAAACCGCTCCCCAGGACAATGGAAGGATTCACGACCGCGATATCCAGCCCTTCTGCATGGCCACGCCAGACTTCCATCTCCCCCTGGTATTTGCTCACGGCATAGCGGGTATTAAAAGGGCTGCGTTCCCATTTAGACTTCTCATCAATAGTGATACCCTGTTTAGTCCTGCCTAATGCGGCAATAGAGCTAACGTACAAGAGCTTTTTTATATCAAGCTTTAGGGCTGCATTAACGACATTTGCGGTACCTGTTATGTTAACCGTACGGATTTGCTGTGCATCGGCGGGGTCAAAAGAGACTATTGCAGCGCAGTGGAAAACGTATTCCTGGTCTGCCATGGCTTCTTCCAGGGCAAAAATATCCAAAATGTCACCCTCCTGCCACTCCACGCGTTCCGCCATGTCTGTTACCAGGTCCATGGGACTGCCTGGCCGCCGGAAAGCCCGGATATTGGTGTAGCCCTCTGCCAGTAGTTGTTGCAGCAGGTGGGCCCCGATAAATCCGGTGGCGCCGGTAATGAATATGGAGCTGTTCTTATCCATGTATAGGTTGTCCATTGAATGGTGGCAGGTGAAGCCCGCCACCAGAAGTCGCATAAGGGCTGCCCGTAGCGGTAGGTAGTGTGTTGGGAAGACCTTCCAGGCGCAACGCCCCCATGAGGGCCATTAGCATCGCTTCCTTGTATTCTATGATTTGTGGTTCTGGAATTTCGACGGCTAAGGAACGACTTTTTTCACACTTAGCCCGGATACACTCTACGAGAAAGGTATTGAACGCACCACCACCCGTGATAAGCATGGAGTGGGGGGCATTGGATAAACCTGCATTTTGGGCTACTGCACTGATACTGTCATCTATGCTGTGCGCAACTTGCCAGCAGGCGGTATGTAACCGGTCTGCCACGGGCGCAGGGTAGGAAGTGTATATGGGCAGTAAGGTTTCCTGAACCCAATCGTTGCCCAGCGACTTGGGAAAAGGGGCGCTATGGTAGGGCAGGCGCATCGCCTGTGCCAGTAAATCGGGCAGCAGATGACCGGTACGGGCTATTGCTCCCCCTTTATCGTAAGGTTGGCCGACTTCCTGTGCCAAGGCGTTGAGCACTTGGTTGGCACCACTGCAGTCGAAGGCTACATAAGCTTGCGCTGTACGAGCGCTGATATTAGCAATACCGCCCAGGTTGAGCATAAAGGTGTATCCGGGAAATAGATGCTTATCGGCAACGGGAGCGATAGGTGCCCCTTGCCCCCCGAGAGCTATATCCTGCATCCGGAAATTATCCAGGGCAGGAAGGCCACTAATTGCTGCTATTGCTGCGCCATCGCCAATTTGGGTCGTAATGCCATCCTCAGGGAAATGAAAAACCGTATGCCCGTGGGAGGCTATAGCATCAGCGGTTTGCTTCTGTTCCTGAAGAAATGCCTTTGCCTGTTCTCCAAGGAAGCAGCCAAACTGAGCATGGGCTCTAGCCAGGTCTTTGGCGCTGCCGTGCGGTAGTTGGCGGAGCTGGTTAGTCCATGCTTCAGGGAGCGGACGCGTAGCGCAAGCCACTACTTCCCAGTGGTCCGGCGCTCTGCCAGTGAAGCTAAAAGTGCAAAGGGCCAGGTCCAATCCATCGAGTGAACTGCCGGACATGATGCCGAGTATGGAGCGTTTACTGCCCAATCTTCATGGTGTATTTGGCTACCGCTTTGATTTCGTCTTCCTCCAGCAGGGCTTCGAAGGCGGTCATTGCTTTACGGCCATTGGTGATTACTGCAATGCGTTCTTTCAGGGTTAGGGCAGATTCCTGCAGGTTGTAGGCACCGCTGGCGCCCATATCTCCGTATAGACCATGGCAGGTCACACAGTATTGTTTATAAATCTTTTCGCCATCCGGTTTGGCAGCGGCTGCCACCGCCTGCGCATTAGCTTGTGTGCCATTGCTGGCGGGCTCACTATTTCCTCCACAGGCATAAATTATTGTAGCGATGGCTATGAACACCAATCCTTTTCTCATCGTCTTCTGGTTTTTGGCAAATTAACAAATTAGCATGGGGTAGGTTGGAGATATGGATGGGTTTATAAAAAATGAGGGTGCCGATTGGGCCTGTATTGCAATCCCCCTGAGGGAAGTTGTTCATCTGAAACGTTGAATTATTCATGATACATCAGTTGTGCAGCCCGATGCTTACAGTACCAATCTTTGATAGAGTTGCTCCAGTACTTTTTCCGGGAAATAACACAAACCAGGATGCGACTCAGAGCTTTGGATGATGGTGCTTCTGGAAGCTACCAGCCACCGGAACCGTGAGGGTATATCAAGCTTGCCAATCTCTCCCCCTTGTTTTCCTCCGGTGCATACCGCTTCCCAGGCTTTCAGATAGCTGCGGATCATCTCGATATCTACTTCCCTGGAAAAGGCTTGAATTCTTTCCTGGTCAAGCCTGTACTTAATACCGATGAATTTCTTTTGTTTGGAAAATAATATGACCCCAATGTTCAGAAACTCACCTCTTTCTACTTTGGGCACCAGTCTGATTACTGCAAATTCGTAGGTCACTCTATTTTGCATCAGAAGCTTCTTTGACCAGTAAATCAATCATATTCAGTTTAGCGCACAGGAACTCCCGATAGGCTAATCTTTTCTCTTCCGGAGAGAGGTCCATTGAGGCTTCCGTGAGCCAGTCTTCCGGGATGACCGAAATAATTTCCTGTATTTTTTCTTCATTTAAGGTTTCGCTTATATCCTTTGCAGCCTCATCCAGGTGATTGGCACGGCCTAAAAGGACATGGTCTTTGATTTTTGGGAAAGTGCGTGTGAGGTAGTTGCGCCAGTTTTTCCAGTTGTGATGAAAGTATAAACTTGCACCATGGTCGATAAGCCATAATTCCCGGTTCCAGTTAAGCAGGTTGGTGTTTTTCCAGGTCCTGTCAATATTATTGATCAGGCTGTCCAGCAGGACCACCTTGGAGGCAGAGTAGGAGTCTGCTTCGGAAACCAGAGGGTCAAACGTAATAGCTCCGGACAAAAAATGAAGCCCGAGATTTAGCCCCACACTGAATTTTAGCAGGTCCTGGATTTCCTCATCCGGTTCTGTTTTGCTGAAGGAGTCATCGAGGTTCATGAATACCAGTTCTGGCATATTAAGCCCGATTGCTTTGGCTAAAAGCCCTCCGATAAGCTCAGCTATTAAAGCTTTTTTCCCCTGACCGGCACCTCTGAATTTTAAGACATACAGAAATTCGTCATCTGCTTCAACGATAGCGGGTAAAGACCCGCCTTCCCTAAGGGGCTTCAGATATTGTACCACCTCTACCGTCCTGATGTCTATTTTGGGCATAGGAATTCCTGTCATTTTATGGATGTTGATAACATTCCAATAAGAGCTAAATCAATCTGCGCCTATTTCAAATGGGCAGTTCAACTTTTGGGTTATGGCTGTAAATTAACACCTTGAAATCAAGTTTAAAGATTTTTTTGATAGATTCAACTTGATGAGTAAGTTTCCTGGTCACTGAAAGGTGGATTTATGAAGGCGTTGATGCGCCAATATGCTGAAAGCCCTTTTTCACTGAGCGCGCAAAAAAAAACAGCTACTTCATCGGGGGTTCTCTGTACAAAATGCCCGGTTTTGTCGGCTTTTCGTTCCTATCAGTAGAGTAATCAAAACTCAAATTCTTAAAAGTTGTTACCTTAACAGATACTGATGCGCTAAAGCATCTTGTTTCACCAACTAAAATCAATTATGAGCCAAAGTAAATTAATCACATACGGCATCATCGTCTTTGTAGCGTTAATCGCCATTCTGACCTTTTCCAACGCTACTTTCTTAACCATTGAGGCTGGCGAGCGAGGGGTCCTTTTCCAGCGCTTCGGTGGTGGACTGGACCGGGAAAATATTTATACGCCGGGCTTTCACGTCATTGCGCCCTGGAATATCATGTACGTATACGACATCCGGGAAAAGCAAATTGACGAAGATATGAAGGTGCTATCTGCAAATGGTCTGAATATCAGAGTAGACGTCACGGTTCGTGTCAATCCTGACTATAACAACATCGGAGATCTGCATGAAAAATTTGGTCCCCGGTACCTGGAGAGCCTGGTAGGTCCAGAGGTGCGGTCTTCTGTTCGTGAAGTCATCGGACAGTTTTCGCCGGAAGAGCTTTACTCTACTAAGCGCAACGAAGTGCAGGCGCTTATTCAGGAAGACCTAAAGGAAAACCTGGGCAATAACTATATTGAGCTGCGCGCTACCCTGATCCGGAACATTGAACTGCCGGATAAGGTACGTTCTGCCATCGAGACCAAAATCGAGGCGGAGCAAAAAGCCTTGAAGTACGTTTACATTTTGCAGCAGGAACGAAAGGAAGCCGAGCGGAAAATTATCGAAGCGGAAGCAAAAGCGGAGTCCAACCGTCTACTCAGCGCGAGCCTTACGGACAAAATCCTACAGGATAAGGGCATAGATGCGACGCTTCAGTTAGCCAATTCTCCGAACACTAAAGTCATTGTAGTCGGCGGCGGTGGTAGCGGACTGCCCCTTATTCTTGGAGGCAACTAAGAAAAAATTGGAGTAGCTGCCAGAAGGCAAGTCTGCAAAGGCTCCCTTCTGATTTCATTTGTGCCCCATGAAAATGGGGTTTGAAACTAAATCTCCCGCAGCTATCTTTGTGGCACAATTTGATATTATCGTGCAATCTTCGGATTGCAAGGTAAGGGGGAATCACAGTGCGCCCGCTAGAACTTTCATTCTGGTGGGCGCACATTTTTTATCGGTTTCTGTATCTTAGCCCAACACGCTCTTAATATTCCTACCTATGCAATTGACCACAGACGCATGTATTATTGGTGCCGGGCCGGGTGGGGTCGCCACCGCACTAAAGCTCAGCTATATGGGCATCCCGTCTGTACTGCTGGACAAATCGACCTTCCCTCGTGATAAAGTATGTGGAGATGCGATCAGTGGTAAAGTCACCACACTGCTCAATCGCCTCGACCCGGAAATCCTGAGCCGGTTTAACGCAACGTCTATTCAGTCCGATGTTTGGGGCATCCAATTTGTCTCGCCTAATAACCGGGCCCTCAATATTCCATTCCGCCCCAATTATGTCCGTAATGCCGCTGAAGCCCCTGGGTATGTGGCCAAACGCCAGGACTTTGATCACTTTTTGGTAAAGGAGGTGCGCCGCCGGGAAAACGTGCAATTTTTTGAAAATACGGAGGCGGTTACGTTCAAGCGCACTAAAACAGGATGGGAGGTAGGCAGTAAGTCGGGCGAGCTTACCGTGAACTGCCGGATGCTCATTGTGGCGAACGGGGCATACTCCGCTTTCAGCCGTAAGGAAGCAGGCTTGAAAAAAGACAATAAGCACTACGCAGCTGCAGTCCGCGCGTACTACAGAAATGTCAAAGCATTAGATAAAGACAACTTCATCGAACTGCATTTTATTAAGTCCATCACACCCGGTTATTTCTGGATCTTTCCACTCCCTAATGGAGAAGCCAATGTAGGGTTGGGGATGCGAAGCGATATCCTCAATCGGCGGAAAGTCAACCTCCGGAAAGAAATGCTGGCGTTACTGGAAACGCACCCTGTGCTCAAGGAGCGCTTTGCAAATGCGGAGTTAATCGGTGATGTCAAAGGCTTTGGACTCCCCCTGGGCTCCAAACGGCGGTCGATTTCCGGCGACCACTATATGTTGGTTGGGGATGCCGGCCATTTGGTAGACCCTCTTACCGGCGAGGGCATCGGGAATGCCTTCTACAGTGGTTTCATAGCAGCCGAACAGCTGGAACAGTGCATGAAAGCCGGTGACTTTTCAGCTACATTCCTCAAGGCGTACGACAAGCGGGTGGACCGCGTACTGGGGTCTGAAATGCGGTTGAGCTACCGGCTGCAGAAAATGCTAATGTACCCAATGATTGTCAACCTCATCGCCAGTATTATCGCCGGCAACCAAAAGGTCATTGAAGTGCTCTCTGGTATGTACAACGATTTCAGCCTGCGGGAGCAATTGGTCCGGCCAGCTTTTTGGGTCAAAATGTTTTTTTCAAAAAAATAACTTCCCTAACCAACCCAAAAGCAGCGATTGGGCTCTTTATTACCAATTAGATGAAGAAAGCGTCATTTTGTCTGCCCTTAAGGTTGAATCTTTCAGAATTATTAGTTATTTTGAAGATCTTTTGAAATATTCTTGATGGTTTTTCTTCTACAGACAATAATAATCAACTTTCGGAGTTATATATCAAATCGACTTTTAACGTTGGTTTAAAGTTTCATAAACTAGTGAGTGTAAAGCGGCAGCTTTCTGTTGATTCAGGAAGCTGCCTTTTTTATGAGCCGGTGTGTTGTAAAGTTGGAAACCCCCCAAAAGCTCCAGCCCCGAAAAAGGGTGAGGCTGTGATCGCGCGTCGCCTAACAAAGCACTAGAATAGCTCTCCAAACGCATTTTCCCGGAAATTCTCCTAACAGTTTCTGACCTTTGTGAGGTAAATAAAATGCTTTAATGTACCAATCCGCCAATTATACTGTACTTACCGACTTAGACCTTAGCCAGGTGGCACCGGGTACGGTCCGGAAATGTTGGCTGCCTATCATTACCGATGGGGTCGGTGCGCCTATACGTTTGCCTGTACTGATCGCTAAAGGCCAAAAGGAGGGGCCCGTACTGGGGCTGACCGCTGCCATACACGGCAATGAGTTGAATGGGATCCCGGTTATTCAGCGGTTGTTTGCAGAGCTGCAGGCAGCGCACCTGACCGGGACCGTCGTCGGTGTGCCCGTCATGAATATTCCCGGGCTGATGCTGGAGCAACGTAAGTTCAACGATGGAGTAGATCTCAATCGCATTGCGCCAGGCGACCCCGACGGTAACCTCAGTGAGGTCTATATCTACCGGCTCATTGAGCGGGTCCTGCGACATTTCGATTACCTCATAGATTTGCATACAGCAAGCCAGGGGCGTATCAATTCCTGGTATATTCGTGCGGATATGGATGACCCGGCAACCGCCAGGATGGCCTTTTTGCAAAACCCTGAAATCATTTTGCATAATCCACCCAACGATGGTACTTTCAGAGGAGCCGCTGCAAATTTAGAGATACCTGCTATAACGCTGGAGCTTCGGGACCCGCATGTATTCCAGCGGGATGTAATTAATGATGCGCTGACTGGCGTTCGAAATGTTCTGTATGACTTGAATATGGTGGAGGGGCAGGTTGACCACGCCGTAGAGACGACCCTCGTCTGTAAAAAGTCCAACTGGCTTTATACAGACGAGGGTGGAATTCTAAAGGTCGTCCCTGAGCTGGGCCAGCTCATAGCGCCCGGCGATACCCTGGCCGAGGTCCGCACTGTCTTTGGTACACCGACAAAAATTTACGAGAGTGATAAAAGAGGCGTTGTTATTGGTAAAAGCGTAAGCCCGATCAATCCAACCGGCAGTCGCATTTTACACCTGGGGCATGATCCCGAGCTGGTCTCCTGTCGGGTTTGATACATCAAAGGCAACTTTAGCACGGTCTTAAAAGTTGATTATGGGTAGTCCTGTGCCTTTCAGACTATGGCTGGAGGTGTTTTAACCCTTGGCATCCATCATCAGGCGTTAAGTGACCGTACAACCGGACACTATAGTTTGTAAAGTGTCGACTATCCAAAGTAAATGTTGCTCCACACATACTCGTACTCGTAAGCCTCTAAAACTTGCATACATAATGATAAAGACTTCTACTCCCCTGTTCTACCTTGTTTTTCTGTTCGGCATCACCTCTTGTGCTAACTACAACCTGAATTACGGTCCTGAGACTGCTGGTTGGGAAGCGGATGCTCCTGCTCCCGGACAGCCACTTATGCATACGGTGTTCTTAGTAGGCGACGCAGGTGGGGGCGGGAATCCTGCGCTGGACTTACTGGAGCGAAAGGCAAAGGGTGCCGGTAAAGAAAGCACCGTACTCTTCCTGGGCGACAATATTTATCCAAACGGCATGGCGCCGAAGTCGGGCGGAGACCGGGCTAAAGACGAGTCCAGGTTGGAAGCACAGCTCAATACCGTCTTAGATTACGAAGGGAATGTCTTGTTCATAGCCGGGAACCACGACTGGGATGAATACGGTATTGATGGGCTGAAGCGGCAAAAGAAATTCATTGAGAAATACCTGGACCGGAAGGATGTCTTTTTCCCGGACCCGGGCTGCGGAGAACCGGAAGAGATTGAAATCAATGATAAACTAGTCATTGTATTGATGGACTCTCAGTGGTATTTATCAGACTGGGACAAAGACTATAAGGTCAATGCAGGTTGTGAGGTTAAAAGCCGTGCGGTATTTGGTGAGTTCCTGGAGGAGGCTATTAAGGGGAACCGCAACAAAGATGTGCTCATCGCCATGCACCACCCACCGTACTCCACCGGGCCCCACGGTGGGCAGTTCACTTTCAAACAGCACCTCTTTCCGCTCACCGAGTTTGTAGACCCGTTATACCTGCCATTACCAGTGGTTGGATCTGTGCTTCAGTTTCTGCGCGGCACGATTGGGCACCGTCAGGATCTCATCCACCCCAAATACCGGGAATTATCTGATTTGGTTATCGGTGCGGCGCGGCGGAACGGGAACTTTGTCATTGCTTCCGGGCATGAGCATAGCCTTCAGTATATTGAAAAGGACGAGCAGTCTTTTATCGTTAGTGGCGCCGGATCCAAAAGCACGGCTACTAATACGCGTAATGGCGGGCAGTTTGCCTACGGCCACCGTGGCTTTGCACTGCTGGACTACTACGAGGATGGATCAGCCTGGGTAAAGTACTGGGTGCCCTCTGCTGCCACACCGGAAGGAACACTGGTTTTCCAAAAACAAGTACAGCAGCCCCTGCCCGAGGTAGCAGAGGACTCACCGGAGTCCTTTCCGCCGGTACAGGATTCTATTACCGTTGAAGTTAGTAAGAGCGATTTCCAGCACGGACAGTTCTGGAACTGGTTTTGGGGCAAGCACTATCGGGCAGAATATAATACGACCCTCAAGCTACCTGCCCTCAGGCTCAGTGAATATCAGGGTGGGGTACGACCGGTGAAAAGAGGCGGAGGGTACCAAACCAATTCTCTGCGCCTGGAGGGCAAGGACGGACGGCAGTATGCTATGCGCTCTATTGATAAAGACGCTTCCCGCACCCTGGGCTACCCCTTCAATGAGTCGTTTGTAACCGCTGTGCTGGAGGACAACTTCAGCGCTGCACACCCCTTTGCTTCCATTGCGACTGCCGCACTGGCAAAGGAAGCGGGCATTTACTACACCCAGCCCGGCATGTTTTATCTGCCGCGGCAGCCTGAGTTGGGGATTTACAATGAGGACTACGCCGGAGCCGTTTACACCGTAGAGGAACGCCCCGACGATGAAGTGTGGAACGACTACGAGCAGTTCGGCGCTCCCAAGCGTATCCGCAGTACCCTTGACGTACGCGAACGGATTCAGGAAGACCACGACGAACAAATCGACTACGCTTTTGTGGTGCGTAACCGCCTGTTCGATGTGCTCATCGGCGACTGGGACCGCCACGATGACCAATGGCGCTGGTCGGAAATTGATAGCGGGAAAGTAGATTACTACCGGCCGATTCCGCGGGACAGGGACCAGGCATTTAGTAAATACGATGGGCTGATCCTGGGACTGGCTAAAGGCACTTCTCCGGACATCAAAAAGCTAAAATCTTACCGCGGCGATGAAAACCGACTGGAGTGGTTGGTCTATAATGGCCGCCACTTCGACCGTACTTTCCTCTCCGGGGCAGACTGGGCTACCTGGGAAGCTGAAGCCCGGAAGCTTCAGGAAAATCTCACGGATGAAGTAATAGAAGCAGCCTTTCAAAAAAACTGGCCGGATTTGATCTATAGCCATAGCGGGCCTGAGATCATCAAAAAGCTAAAATCCCGACGGGATAAATTAATGGAGATTGGCCGGAACTACTACGAGCTTATGGCCAAAGAAGTGGATGTGGTGGGCACCTTTAAGCGTGATCTTTTTCTGATTGAGCGTATGGAAGACGGGCGTACCCGTGTCAGGGCTTACGATACCAATAGTAAATCAGAAAAAGAACTGAAATTTTATGACCGGACCTTCCTGGCGGAGGAAACCAAGGAAATTGTCATTTATGGGCTTACGGACAAAGATGTCTTTCAGGTGAAAGGCACTTGTACGCGCAATTGCATAAAAATCCGCATGATCGGTGGGGTGGGGCAGGACATCCTGGAAGATGATTCGAACGGGAAAGGACTGATTTACTATGATGCCAAGGGAGAAGGCAACCTTTTGCAGACCGGCTCTAAAGCCAGGATTGTACGGCGGGATGACCCGGCTTTCAATACGTACGACCGGGAATCTAAAGACTATAACTTCAACTTTACCTCCTTGCTGCCTGCCCTGGGTTTCAATCCGGATGATGGTATTTTGCTGGGGCTAAGTACGGCATACACCACTTTCGGATTCAAAAAAGACCCCTATGCCACACAGCAGAACCTTAGCCTAAAGTACGCCGTGGCTACCAACGGGCTTTCAATAGCTTATCAGGGGGAGTTCGTTGACCTGTTCGGGCCTTTCGAACTGGGGTTGGACGCCGAATACCAAACCCCACTCTATTCGCGGAATTTCTACGGCCTGGGCAACGAAAGCATCAATATTGAGAATCAGCTGGACGACCAGGCGCTGGATTACAACCGCATTAAGCAACGGGTAATAAGCTTTATGCCTTCCTTCATGCGCCGGCTCAATGCGCAGTCCCGGGTACTCATAGGGCCTACCTTCGAGTCTATCGAGGTGGAGCGCACCGAAGGGCGGTTTATTGATGAGGTCGGGAATGCTTTTCAGGAAGAGCTCTTCGAGGGTATTGAATTTGGAGGGATTCGGTTATTGCTGGACTACAATACGAGGGACAATAATGCTATTCCTACCCGTGGGCTGGGTTTCTTTCTGGAAGGTGGCTGGAAACAGCAGCTGGAAGCCGGCCGAAAAAACTACGGTTACCTGAATACGGCGTTTACGGCTTACCAACGCATCGACCGGCGGGGAAAACTCGTATTTGCCACCCGTGTAGAGTTTCAGCACCGCTTCAATGAAGATTACGAATTTTACCAGGGAGCGAGCCTGGGCGGACCCGGGCAGGATGCCAACTTCCGGGGTTTTCGCCGCGACCGTTTCATCGGCTCTACGGCGTTTGTACATAATACGGACCTCCGCTGGAAAACCATCACCTCCGAGAACCCAACCCTGCCCTTTTCCCTTGGACTTATGGCAGGCTTTGACCACGGCAGGGTGTGGCTGCGGGGAGAAGACTCAGATGTCTGGCATTACAGCTACGGTGGCGGGCTTTGGCTCAGCCCCTTTGACCTGTTTGTGCTCAGCGGAGGCGTCTACCGGGGTGATAATAAGGACAACCGGGTGGTGGTGACGGGCGGATTTTTCTTTTAGCCCCATTTGTTTAAATACCAGTTAACCTTCAATTCATACCAATTGGCGTTTATGGAGTTGATTTTTTCATCCAAAAATTGACCATGAAAAAGACCCTATTACTGCCTATCAGCAGCACCAACGCATTATAAAAAAGCCCCGCTCTGTGCACAACGGAGCGGGGCTTCTTTTAATACTATTTCTTAGGCGGCTTGGTCGGCCGTACCTCCACCTTACTCGGCAGCGTGCGTGGGTGCATGTTCAGCAGGTCCATCACCATCTGCCCCATGTCTTCGGGCTGGATCTTCCAGGCATCCTTTTCGTTGGGCGTGTGGTCGTTGAAATAGGTAGCCACTGAGCCCGGCATAATGGTAGATACCTTCACATCGTCTTGCCGCAGATCGAGCATCACCGCCTGCGTGAAGCCCACCAGTCCAAATTTACTGGCGTTATAGGCAGAGCCGGACGGGAAAAAATTAGTACCAGCCAGGCTGGCAATCGTGATGAGGTAGCCTTTGGTCTTTTTGAGCTCCGGTATGGAGGCTTTCGTGGTATAAAACACCCCTGTCAGATTGGTATCGATGACGGCATTCCACTGTTCCGCCGTCATCTCCTCAATAGGTGCGAAGTGCCCCACGCCGGCATTGGCAATAGCGACATCCAATCGCCCCCATTCCTCAATGACCCGCTTTACGGCATTCTCCTGGGCTACCATATCGCGCACATCCGCAGCAATGCCGATGGCTTTGCCGGGCCCCATTGCGGTGAGCTTTTCCGCTGCTTTATCGGCTGCTGTCTGCTCGCGGCTCGTCACCGCCACATGCATACCGTGTTTAACCATGGCTTCGGCTACGCCAAGCCCTATTCCTTTGCTGCCGCCCGTGATTAGGGCGGTCTTTCCTTTTAGTTTCGTTTCCATATCTGTACAACGGTTAGGTGGGGGCTGGGTTTCCTGAAGGCCTAAAAAAATACCCGCCCCCGGAATATTCCGAAGGCGGGCAGGCAACCGGGCGTATCGCACCGGTTTAAAAACCAAAACTCAGGTTTACTCCACAATCAGGCGGCGGGTCAGCACGCCTTCTTCGGAAGTCAGGCGGATCAGGTAAATGCCTGCGGGCATTTGCGTCAGATCAATTTGCGCCTGGTAGTCGCTGCGGTAGCTTTCCACCCGGCGTACGTTCAGTACCTGCCCGATGCTCGTTACAATTGCCAGATCGTATGCAGTGGATTGCAGGTCGCTGAGGCGAACGGTAGCCAGCCCGGTGGTTGGGTTCGGGAACACCCCGAAGCCTTCCTGTGTGAGGACTTCACGGGTACTGTTGCAAATCTCAATGCTGAAGTCCAGCACAATCGACTGCTCACAACCGAATTCGTTCACCACGGTGGCATTAATTCACAAGCGTCGTAACCGGGGCCGCTGTGGTGATCTGCTCCAGGTCGTTGCCGTTGTCTGGTTTTGGAATGTTTTTTTTGCAGCGTAAAGCTACGGCAGGCCGTACTAGCGGGGGTTAATTTTGATGTGGGTGGGTAAGTCCAAATTGGGTTCGGGTTTTGTCCACAGCGTAGTAGTACAGACCACCGCCCGGCTCCGGGTTCGCGTGATCAGTGCCCCAGTAATTGCCTTCTGCCGGAATGGTGTTGATGGTTTCGGCTAAGGGCTTATCAAAGCAAAGCTGTTAAACAATGGGGATATTTATTTTTGCCCCATTACCAGGTACGCCGTCGTAACAAATATCAAACCAAAGGGCATCATTGGGGCCGCGCTGGAAATGGTTGGCGCGGGCGTAAGCCAGGTTGTCCGTCTGGGGGTTGATGAAAGCATCGATGTTCAGGATGAGGTTTTGCCCCTTGATGCCGGCCAGCCCCTTGTTGAGCAGCCTGGCGCAGTCCATTGTCACCAAGCCATAGTTGCTGCCTTCCCGGTTGCCCTCCACGATGTGGAGGCCATAGAAGTCATTATCCGCCACTTCAGCCTGCCCGCGGAGGGTGACATTAACATACTTGCCCGGCGGGCAGTATAAGCCCACGTCATTATTGGACAGCTCGCCCCCGCTCATGATGTACTCTCCTACGTTGGAGACGTGGACAGCGCCCCAGGTGGCATAAGGTCCCGGCGCAGTGTACCCTACGATCACACTGCCTTCTACCCGTACGGATTCCAGATGGTCGACTGCAAATTGCGCGCCAAGCGGGATATTCGCCCCCCGCAGTGGAGAGTCCATACTGAAGAACACAGCGCTTTCGTGCTGCTCTCCAGCTGCTTCCATATCGAGCAGCCCCAACTTGCCAACTACACCGCCCATGCTGATGCCAACTACCACGTTTTGTTCACTGCTCCCTGCCTGATGCTTGCGGGCGTTGATCTCGCGTATGGCTTCATCCACCAGCCGGGCGTTGATCTCAAGTGCCTCTGTTTCGTCAGCAAAATCAATGAAAAGGATGTCGTAGTTGGAGGATTCGAGGTCGTCTATTAGACTGTTTGAAGTTGGTGTACCTGTAAATCTAAGATTGTCAAGTAATCCTAGTAAGGTAAAACCAAAAAACTCCTCCAAAGCTGGCGTTTCAAAGCCATTAATGACAATGAAGGGCTTTCGGATTTCAGTATCGCAGCATGCTGACCGGCCAGTGACCGTTGCCGTATGCACCGTACCGTTTTCCGTAGTGTTTACCGTAAAAGAAAAATCATTGTTCGTACAGTAGGTTTCCGACCCTACCGGTGCTGCACTGCCTGCGGGGGCCGCAACGCTTACCAGGCTTTTGCTCACTAATTTGACCCTATTCCAAAGGGTTAGTTCAGATGTGATTTCAAAAGCCCCTCCGGAGGTGTACTGAACACTCACCAAGTCCCCGTCTTGAACAGCCTGCAAGCCACCACCATCGCCAAAGTCGACTTTTGTGGACAGTATCGGCATTGAAGCGCCTGCATGCAGGTCAATCCGGAAATGATAATTGCCAGCGGGCAGTTCCCGGCTGACCGAAGGGGCTGCTGCAAAAAGCCGGTTGGCCACATAAGGGCTCCCAGCCCCGCTTACGTGCTGCAACTGCCCGTTGTTAATACTCAGTAAGCCATTGTTGACTGCGTTGGGGTCAAGGCTATGGTAGTCAAATAGCAATAAATTGAAAGGGATGGTATCTGTAGCAGATGCAGGCTCTACAATGCCTACTACGTTTGGGGCGCTGTAGCCAACTGTTGCCCCTGCAAGTGTCGCGCAGATCCGGTCTAGGCTATGCTTGTTTACGAAAACGGAATCTGAACCGTTGTATCTGGAAAGCTTGGCGAGCGGCATGCCCTTTTCTGCCAGAAAGCCGGAAGTGACGGCTGTGAAGTCGAGGGCGCCAAAGGCATGGTCTGGCGTTACGGTGCCCGCCGGGGGCGTATCAATGATTTGTACTTGCTGAGCGCTCAGTGAAAAGCTCAAAAGCAAGCCTAAAACAGTTAGTTTGAAAATGGGGGGGGGTACAACCCCGCGTAGAGAAAAGCTAAATATAATGTGTGGTTTTTAAGCGTTAAAGATTAATTGGCGTACTTGATGTCGAACCGGCCATCAGTGACGTAGATAGTGTCTTGGCAGTCTTCTTTGACAAAGACAAAGTCAAAAGTTCCTGAAATGATATTTTGACCTGTATCCAAAAAAACTACATCGATGACGTTTGTATGTAGGCTATCTAGAATCATGGGGTCCCCGTTCCAAGAGGAACACCTATTTATATCAGCGAACAGGCATTGTCGAACACTATCACTAGGCGAAATACCCTTGAATGTCGCATTAATCCCTATCCGTTGATAAGTATCATAGCTATTATCATTTGGGTCTAATCTTCTACTTGCGCTAATAAATAGACCTCCGGTAGGCTCATGATAGGAAAAAGAAAGCTGAGCATCCAAACCAAAGTAAGGCCCACCCCTAGGCCTCCACACCTCACCATTGACCAGGCAGCCAAAGGTGTTTTCTCCGGTGGTGGTGATTTCAGGGAGAGTTTCTTCCGCGTCCCAGTCGATGGGCTCAATATTGAGTTCGTCGTCATCGCTGCCGAGCCAGCTGCACCCGCCCCATAGCAGGGGCACGGCGAGCAGCCAGGTGAGCAGTAGGAATTTGTTTTTCATAAGCTAAAGGTTTTTATGTGTGAATAAATAGGATAATGTACATCTCAGCCTTCTTGCGGCACCGCGTGCCAAAGTGCAAAGGCTTGCAGCACCCAAAAAAGCGCCTGGCTAGAGATAGGTGTAGATAGCAAGAACCATCTCTTCAGCTATCGGCTAATGGGCTGTTCGGGCATGTCTGCTTAATGCCAATATCATCAGTACCGCTATAGCGCAAGGCTTTAGTGGTGCGGTTATGTTTTTTGTTCAAGTATACGCATTACGAAGTGGTATGCTACTCCAGGGCATACCGCTTCAAAGCGTATATGCCGACCTGCCTGCCGAAGTACCGACACGCAGGCAGGCATTGAGTAGGTTTGCCGAGGCAAACCACTTAATCGTCGATATAAGTGTGGCGGTCACACAGGGAGCGCCGGTTTTTGTTGCTGCGCGCAGTGATTCGTAATTTACGGCTTAGTAGCGGGAATGTCAAGGGAGGGGTGGAGAAACATTGTTGTTTTTTTTGAGGCTTGTGGTGGGCGTAGATAGGGCGTTGGCCCTGGCTTGGTTGAATAAGATACGACTCTACCTGTCTGCGCCAGGTAGACAGGTTTTACGAAGTCTTTTGGCCGTTTTGTCCGGGTTATTAGGCATACTACGCAGCTCCTCCTGACGAAGGCGCGAAGCGTCCTGAAATAGAAAACGGAAGTTGGGGATATAGGGTTCCAAAACAACGAAATGCGGATACTCCTGAAATAATTCGCTCAGCGTTTGCGGCATCCATTTCTCCTTGCCATTATAAAAAATGAGAGGCAGTACCGGCTCCAGTTCCCGGCACTGCTTCTTCACCATGCTGGACAGGAGTTCTACAATATACAGCCCAACGGCTACCTTCAGCTTACGCGTCCGCCCCTTCCTTCATCCGCTCGGCATTCTCGGTGACTTTGAGCTGTTCGATGATGGGGTCGAGGTCACCCTCGATGATGGTTTGGAGGGGGAAGTTTTTGTGCTCGCCTTCGAGGCGGTGGTCGGTCACACGGTTCTGCGGGTAGTTGTAGGTACGGATTTTGCCCGCCCGGTCACCCGAACCAACGAGGGATTTTCGCTTGGCGGCCTGTTCAGACTCGTATTGTTCCCGTCGTACTTCCATGATCTTAACGTACAGTCGGTTAAGGGCGATCTCGCGGTTTTTGATCTGCGAGCGACCGTCCTGGCTTTCGGATACGATATTGGTGGGTAGGTGGGTGATCCGTACGGCGGATTCCGTTTTGTTGACGTGCTGCCCGCCCGCACCACTCGACCGGTAGGTGTCAATTTTCAGATCGGCTTTGTTGATGTCTACATCTTCCATTTCGAGCTTGGGCATCACCACCACGGTAGCGGCAGAAGTATGTACCCGGCCCTGGGATTCCGTTTGGGGAATGCGCTGCACCCGGTGCGCACCGGACTCAAATTTAAGCAGGCCGTAGACATCATCGCCTCTAACCTCCAATACAATTTTGTTATAGCCGCCTACGGTGCCCTCGTTTACGCTGACGGTCTCCGTCTTGAGCCCTTTGGTATCGAAATAACGGGAGTACATGCGGTAGAGGTCGCCGGCAAAAAGGCTGGCTTCGTCACCACCGGTGCCCGACCGGATTTCAAAGATGACATCCTTGGAGTCTTCCGGGTCTTTTGGGATGAGGAGCATCTTGATCTCCTCTTCCATTTCCTCCTTTTGGGGCAGGAGCTCTTCGAGTTCCATTTTGGCCATATCTCGCATCTCGCCTTCCTCCTCCTTGATCATCTCCTGAGCGGTCTCAATATTGCCCATTAGCTCGGCGTAGGCATCGTGGGCCTTTACGATCGATTGGAGGTCCTTATACTCTTTGCCCACCCTGGTGAAGCGGTCCATATCAGAGAGGACTTTAGGATCGGCCATCTGTTCTTCCAGATAGAGGTAACGGTCTTTTATGGCTTCGAGCTTATCCAGCATGATTCTTTTCGTTTATTAAAGCGGGTAGAATAGGAAAAAAGGAGAGGAGTAGTGCAATACACTACGCTACAGAAACTGGTATGGAATGGTATTAACGCGTATCATTCTGTTTCAATTTGGAAGGTAAAGTTAATACCTGTGCCGCACAGAGAAAACAAAAAGGACCGGAATTTAAGTTCCCTGCCCCGGCTTTCTTACTTTTGCGCTGCAATATGGCTAAAATACTCCACATAGAAACGGCTACCGATGTCTGTTCCATTGCGGTCAGTGATGGACTGCAATTGCTCAGTATCCAGCAAGCGGAGGGCGTAAGGCAGCACGCAGCGCAGATCACTTTGTTGATTCAGTCCGTACTTAAGCAGGCGCGCCTGTCCCTTCCCGAGATTGATGCCGTTAGTGTAAGCAGCGGACCGGGCTCTTATACTTCCCTGCGCGTAGGCACCTCTACCGCCAAAGGCATTTGCTACACGCTCGACAAGCCGCTGATTGCAGTGGATACCCTGCAGTCCCTTGCCCTGGCCAGCCTCAAGGCTGAGCGGGAGGAAGGGCTCTATTTGCCGATGATCGATGCCCGGCGCATGGAGGTCTACACCGCTCGCTTTGATGCAACGAACGAACGACTGACGGAAGCAACTCCTTTGATTGTGGAAGAACATACCTTTCAGGAAGAGCTGACCAAGGGCATCCCGCTCATTCTTTCCGGGAATGGCGCTGAGAAATGCCGGCAAGTCCTTCCTGAATCGGGAGTTGTCTACAGTTCGGTAGTGTGCTCGGCTGCGCACTTAGTCCCTCTGGCGCTGCAGCGCTACGAAGCCCAACAGTTTGAAGATGTAGCCTACTACAGCCCGTTCTACCTTAAGCCGCCTAATGTGACCCAATCGAAGAAGAAACTCTTATAGTAAAATCTATTGTTTCAGCACCTTAATCGTGCTTACCACTCCCCGTTTTTCCTGCACGCGTATGGCGTACCAGCCTTCCGGCAAAAGGGACAGGTCGATAGGTGCTTCCGCGAAGGCGGTCTCCCGGACCTGCTGGCCCATGGCATTAATGACGGTTACCGTTGCCCCATTAGGTACATTGGCCAGTTGGAGCCGACCGGTGGTGGGGTTGGGGAAAGCGGTTACAGGTGTTGCTATAGCAGATGGCTCAGGTAGAGTAGGGGATAACAAGTCGCTCAGCCGGCCCCAGAAGCCACTGTTGGGGCCATTGCTCGGAAGGGTTTCGCCATTAAAAGCACCGGTATTGCCAAAGCTGCCCCCAGCGTACAGTTGCTGCTCGTTGGAAAAAGCGAGGCACTCGATAAGCCCGAAATCATTGGTGGGCAGGGTGCGTAGCCACCGCGCATCGCCCTCGGGCGTAAATGCAGCGATCAGCCCCCAAATAATGCCGTTTTCGCCGACATCGGCACTCAGCCCGTCCCAGCCGATTGCACCCTGAAAACCGCCGCCCATCACGACAAAGTCGCGCTGCACCGCAATACTCAGCCCATCCTGTACGTCCGGTCCGCCCAAAGCCCGGCCCCAGAGTGGTGTGCCATCAGCGCTGTACTTGACCAAAAAACAATCGTCGTTGCCATTGCTACTTTCGATACTGATCTCAGGCGAAAGGTTCATTACGCCGATGAGGTTACCGGTAGCGTAGAGGTTGCCCGAAGTGTCGATGGCAAGATCCTGCAGGTTGTCATCGATAACCCCGCCCAGGTCACGCGCCCAGAGTGGTGTGCCGGCAGGAGAGAAGGCCGCGAGGAAAACATCCTGATTAAAGAACCCGGCATCAAGAGGGGTCCCGGCGAGCTCAGAGACGCCATTGAATTTACCACCTACCCCGATCTGCCCGTCCGGACCAACAGCCATAGCGGTGATGCGGAGATCATCTTCGCCCCCGGCCTGAGTTACCCATCGCAGGGTGCCGTTGGGCGCGAATGCAGCCACGAAAAGGGAAGTGCTGCCCGGCGCTGCAGTGGTAGTCAAAGTGCTGTCGCCAAGCTCAAGCGTATTGCGGAAAAAGCCGGCGATGACGACAGAGCTGTCGGGCAGCACATCAACGTCTGCAATATCTTTCAGCCCATCGCCGCTTAGGCGTTTGGACCAGGCGACCGTACCCTCAGCTGTGAGCCGCGCCAGGAACAGGGAGCGTACGCTGCTCCCGGTTTCCAAAATGGTATCTCCCAGCGGCAGGTTAAACCAATAGCTGCCGGCCAGTGCAATATCGCCGTTGGGGAGCTCCGCCAGCCCGCTTACCGTTTCGTTTTCCTGATCGCCGCCCTCCAGGTACCATTCCAGATTGGCAGAAGCGTCGTAGCGGGCTATAAACAAATCGGCTTTGCCGCTGCTGCCTGAACCGCCCGGGAAAGGCGAAGAACCGAAATAGGTGCCGGCGACTACCGTTCCTCCACTACTTAGCGGGAGCAGGGCATCCACGGACTCAAAGTTGTCCCCATCCACAGCCTGCAGCAAGGGCCAGGTTTGAGAAAAGGCAAGGATGGGGCAAAACAGAAGGAGAAGCCGGAGCGTTTTCATGCGAAATGAGGTTTTGGTGACAAGGTCAGTTGCGTTACCAGTCTGACCGGAAAACTGAAAATAGCTAACTTCGCGAATTCCTGGGAAAGATGAAGTTATGCTTTTATCGTTCCTTCAATTGTAATCAACGTTACACATCTATGAAAGCTAAACGAATTTTATACATTACTACACTGATCGCAGCAGTTGTGCTAAGTGCCTGCGGTGGCGGGACTTCCGAGGGCACAGAAAACAATACTACTGAAATTGGACAAACCGGAAATCCAACGATTGATGGTTTGACGAAAGCGATCGCTGCCAACCGCAATGACCCGGAGCTGTACGTAGAGCGTGGGGATGTATTCTTTGAGAACCGGGGCTACGATGAGGCGATCCGCGATTATACCAAAGCTGTTCAACTGGATACAATGCAGCCGGTATATTACCATAAGTTGGCGGATGCTTACCTGGATTACTTTAAGTCCCGCCAGGCAATCGAGATACTGAAAAATGCCGCCGAGCGTTTTCCTGAGCACATTCCTACTTTACTCAAGCTAAGCGAGTACCATCTCATCCTTACGCAGTACGAGGAGTCGATGAAGGCGATTGACCGGGTGCTTAAAATTGACCCTCAGAATGCAGAAGCTTACTTTATGTTTGGGATGACCTTTGAGGAGCGGCAGGATACGGTGCGGGCCATCAATAGTTACCAAAAAGCGGTAGAGCTCGACGCGAGTATCGTGGATGGCTGGATCAACCTGGGGCAGTTGTACGCCGGTCTTGGCGATCCACTGGCATTACGTTATTTTGATAATGCGACCCGTGTTGCGCCCCGTGACATCACCGCCCTACATACCAAGGCAGACTATCTGACAGCTACAAACGACCTGGAGGGCGCTGTGGAGTTATATCGTAAGATCATCACAGTTGATCCGCAATACGAGGAAGCTTACTTTAATTCCGGCTTGCTTTATATGGATATGGACTCTATTTCCAAAGCCGAGCAGCAGTTTGACCTGACGGTCAAAACCTCGCCAACGCACATTCGGGCGTACTACTTCCGTGGACTAAGCCGGGAGCTGCAGGGCAAAACGGCAGAGGCGGTTTCAGATTACGAGCAAGCCCTGCGTATGGCACCTGAATATGAGCAGGCGCAGGAACGCCTGGACGAGTTGAAAGAGGCGGGGTAATAGTAGGTTTTCCGGGGTGGCGTGTTGGGCTTTAAAGCCTGCGCCCTCTGATGCCCAGGGCACCCTCTGTGTTTCGCAGCATAAGAAAAAGTGCACAGGTAGTTTCTGATCTCCATGGTGCAACCTTTGCAGAACCCATTGGTCTTTTAATTAGAGCGTGTTGGAATTTTGGTCTTCCGGTCGAAAACTTATCCCGGTGCACCGGGACAGACTGATTACTAAAGTCCCAACACGCTCTTAAAGACGATCAACCGAAAGTCATGCATGCATTAAAATCACCCGCTGTTGATTACAAACACCTGAAATTGGATTACGCAAGTACACATCAAGACATTGTCGAGAAGTGCAAACGCGGCAATCGGCGCGCCCAATTTGAGCTCTACCGGCTCTATTCCCGGGCAATGTACAATGTGTGTCTGCGTATGCTCCGGCATGAGCAAGACGCCGAAGACTTGTTGCAGAATTCTTTTGTTGATGTGTTTACCAAGCTCCATACCTTTAAGTATCATTCGTCTGTGGGAGCCTGGATTAAGCGCATCGTGGTGAATAACTGCATCAACCACCTCAAGCGTAACCGCTTGCAGCTCGAAGAGCTGGAAGACCGTTTCGTTGCCGGAGACCCGGCACCCGATTCCAAAAGTACTGAAGAACCCAAGCTTAGCGTCGAGCTCGTCAAGCAGGGGGTTCAGCAGTTGCCCGATGGCTATCGGGTGGTCTTTACCCTTTACGCTATGGAAGGGTATGACCATAAAGAAATTGCTGAAATTTTGGAGGTTTCAGAAGCAACGTCCAAATCACAGTATAGCCGGGCTAAAAGGAAACTGCGGGAGATCATAGACTCAATAGCCTGATTTCCCGAATATTTTGGTCCTTCAATAAATTCCGTGACCAACAAGAATGAGGGCGTTGGAGGTATTGCTCTTTTTTGGCGCATTTCTTCCGTCACTTTTCTTCCACACGAGATTGATCCAGGAAGGACATTTTTCATCACAGGGTAAGATGAGCGCTGCTCATTTTAAGACAAGTAGACTATGCAACGCGATCAATTCGAACAATTCATTCACCATAACCGGGACGCCTTTGACGGCGATGTGCCCGAGCTAAAAGTCTGGGGCAGTATTCGTCAGGAGCTGGACCACCGTAAGCAACGCCGGCTGGTGCTTTGGAGAGTAGCAGGAGTGGCAGCCACTGTAATTGGATTACTATTTTGCGGCGCTGCGCTGGGAGGGTACTTCAGTACGACTGACCCTTCCGCCATCGTAGCCCTTGATGATGTCGGAGCGCGTTATGCTGCTCAGGAAGCCGCCTATCAGGAGGAGATTCAACAGAAGTACCAACAACTAGCGAGTTACGAGCAGGTCGGGGCCGTACACAAAGACCTGGAGCGGCTGGACGCTACGATTGCCGAACTGCGTGAGGAGTTAAAAACTGCACCTCCTAGTAAAGCAGAGGATATCGTTAAGCACCTGCTTGAAAACTACCGCGTAAAAGTGTACATTTTGGAGCGGGTACTGAACCGCATACAAATGACCAACCCTGATGTTGAACCTGCTGCACCAAAGAAAGCACGTACGGATGATAGAATCATATAAGTTGCCGGCAAGGGTGAGCCTGTGTGGCGCCTTTGTTTTTGTCCTTCTTTTGACACTGGCAGCTTCAAGTCTTAAGGCACAGTCCTCCTGCGATTGTGAAACCTATTCCCGGCTTATCAAAAAAGAATACGAAGTCTATCCGACCGTGTTGGTCAATATCTCAAACAAGTACGGACCGGTTCGTATAGAGGGCTGGGCACAGAATCGTATCCGTGTAGAAGCACTGACAGAAGTGCAGGCCGAGAGTGAACAAGCGGCGGCTCAGGTCTTTGATCGCATCAAGACCGAAATGAACATACAGCAGCGGCTGGTCAATATTCAAACGGAGATTGAGCCCGCCAAGACCAGTTGGTGGCCGTTTCCGGGTATGCAGACAGCTGATTATTCTATCGGAATCCGGGTTTACCTGCCGCGTCCTGCGGCAATTTCACTTTTGAATAAACACGGGAAAGTTGAGCTTAGGAATATCATGGGCAATATTTCTGCTGAAGTGATCAGTGGAGATGTCTTCGGTTCCGACCTTGAGGGGGAAATTACGCTCAATCAAAAAGATGGTGCCATCAACCTTGAACAAATCACCCGACTGAATGCCGATTTGGTTAACGTAGAAGGCAGTCTCACCTCCGCTGAGTGGATTAAAGTACGGAGCCGCTCCACCGCACTCCGGTTTCGGAATATTACAAAGTTGGAAAGCGAAACACGTTACGATAATTACTTCGTTGACGGCGGCGGCAGTTTTTTTAATGAGGGCCGGTTTGATGAAATCTCACTGGATCAGGTTAGAGAAGTCAAAATCCGGAGTTCACTCTCCCGGCTGTACCTTGACAAAATCCGCTCTAATGTAGAAGTGGAAGCAGATAGCAGCCGGGTGCGCATAACCGATGTACCTGCTACTTGCCGGAAGGTGAAGCTGGAAGGTCGATTTACGGACTTTAGGGTCGTGCTGCAACCCTCGGTCAGTTTCAGGTTGCAGGCTGTAGCGCATCATGCGGGTATCCGTTACCCTCGTGCGCTCCGGGTAACGGAAGAGATAGAGACGAGTGACCGGCATACGGTTAAGGGGTATTTTGGGCAGCCCCATTCCACTGCAGGCCTGGTGGAAGCCTCTATAAACTATGGCGGTCTGACCATAGAAGAGGATTAGCGGATTAATGATTGGGGGTTGAATCGGGATTTTGTTATCTTGAAGCAGATTAATCCGAACACAATTCAAACCATGAAGATAAAATTCTGCGGCGCCGCTCAGGAAGTGACCGGTAGTGCCCACCTGATCACCCTTGATGATGGATATACCATCCTCCTGGATTGTGGACTGTACCAAGGTGGCGATGATGATATGAAAGACTTTAACGGGAGGTGGCCTTTTAACCCTTCCGATATTGACTGCCTGATCCTTTCGCATGCCCACATTGACCACAGTGGGCGTATCCCGAAGCTGGTTAAGGATGGCTTCGACGGGGATATTCACTGTACGCATGCTACCCGTAGCTTGTGCGCGATTATGCTGCTGGACAGCGCAAAGATTCAGACCTACGATGCGGAGTACCACAACAAACGCCTTCGGAAGAAAGGGCGCAAAGATGGTTTTGTTGATCCCCTGTACACTACAAAAGATGCGGAGCAGGCCTGGAACCTATTTGAAGGGCACGGTTACAACCGTTGGTTTACCATTCAGGATGGAGTGGAGGTGCTCTTCCGGGACGCTGGCCATATATTAGGTAGTGCTTCGGTAACGATTCGGGTGGATCAATTGGGTCGAAAAACGACCATCGGGTTTACCGGCGACATAGGTCGCCCTCAGCGGCCTATCCTCCGTGATCCCGTGCCTATGCCAGAGGTGGACTTCCTGATTTGTGAATCTACCTATGGCAATAAAGACCACGACAATGCCCCTAATGAAATTAAGCGCTTCCAGCGTATCATTGAGCGGACTTGCGTGGAAAAGAAGGGTAAACTTATTATCCCGGCGTTTAGCATTGGAAGAACTCAGGAAATCGTTTATATGCTCGATCAGCTGGCCTCGGCAGGCGAATTACCTCGCATACCTGTGTATGTAGATAGCCCGCTCGCGATCAATGCCACAGCTATCTTTGGAGCCCATCCGGAATGCTATGATAACGAACTGAACGAATATCTATTGGAAGACGATGATCCCTTTGGCTTTAACGGGCTAAAGTACGTGCGGAAAGCTTCCGGATCTAAAGAGCTCAATTCTTCCGATTCTCCTTGTATAATCATCAGCTCTTCGGGTATGATGAATGCCGGGCGGGTAAAGCACCACCTTTACCATCATATAGTGGACGAGCGTAATACCTTCCTGATTGTAGGCTATTGTGCGCCGAATACGCCGGGTGGAAGGTTGAGAGATGGGGCCAGGGAACTGCGTGTTTTCGGGGAGGAGCGCCCCGTAAAGGCAACAATAGAAGTAATGGATTCCTTTTCAGCTCATGCGGACCGGCACGAAATCCTTGATTTCTTAGAGAATCAAAAGTCCGGGCTCCGGCAGCTCTTCCTGGTGCATGGTACCCTTGACCGGCAGGAAGCTTTTCGTGAGTTGCTCCACGACAATGGTTTTAATCAGGTGGAGATCCCTGAGCTGCATCAGGAGTATCGGATCTAGTAGCTACAATGCAAACATGTTCTTATACAAAGAAGCCCCGCAGGAACGATGACGTACCTGCGGGGCAAATATTTTGAATACCTCGAATTGGAAGTAATATGCTTTTACTCGGGTTGCTTATTCTGCTGAATCTTATTAAGTAATAGCGCACCTTTCATCATGAAGTTCTCGTGGTGATCCCGGTATTCGTTGTGAATCATCATCAGGCGGGCGGCATCGTAAGCTGCAGACTTTGGAATAATCTGACGGTCGGCAATCGGGTGCAGCCAGTATTCCAGGTTGTTGGAACGCAGATAGCTACGGTCGTGCTCAAAATTAATGACCTTTGAAAGCTTATTGAGGGAGAAGAGATAGTCTGTCTCCTTGTTGAGGTCTTTCTGAAGGTCAATAATATTGTACCGATCAAAACGACCACCGGAGCGCTCACAGAGGAATACATCTCGTCGGCCATCAAAGGTTACCAAGTCCCGAAAACGGTACTTGCGAAGGTTTTTGATTAAAAAGTTTTTGATGGGCATTCGGGATGGGCGAAGCTGATTAAAGGCTCCTGCCAAATCCCTCTCCTCCAACCTATACTCCTCGTCGAAGGGCTTACGACGGTGGGTGCGCATATTCACAACCTCCTTGACCCGCCCAACGGTATGGCCCAGCTCATCTACTTTGGAGTAGACGCTGACAAAGTCCACGTTAGCGTTATTGATGAAGGTCTCTATGAAGATTCGGTTCGTGTCTTGTTCAAAAACCAGCAGGCAGATTTCACTGATCGCGTAGAAATTGGGATATCCTCCGTAAATGTTGCCGTACTTTAATTCTAGAAATGCAATATTATTGTTCACGGTTTAAGGAGATTAAATGTTGAATTTATTTAATTGTGTTTCATCAGTTTTCTCATGTCGCGCCTGTAAGAATGAGCTACAGCAGCAGCTATCTCAAAACGCTTACCATGTTACGCAGCACATGACATAATGCATAATTTGCTCGGTGACCAGGTTTTTCGTTTTCATCCATTTGGCTGGGGCAAAACGCATTTCTACTCGCAAGTTATACAGAAAATTCAAATCCATTAAATTTTGAAAGACTGAAATTTCAATAAAACCTATAAAATACTGGTCTTTGGACGTTCTCAAGCTCTCTTGAGTCCGGTATAGTGTTCCACAAATAAACGCCAGGTTAGTTTAACGTTACAAGAATAAAAACTTGCCTTTTTCGTAAATTTTTTCTCCATCTGCGTAAATTTCTCCTTCTGTAGTCATATCAGTGATCATATCCCAGTGTACGGTAGACTGGTTTTTACCGCCAGCCTGCAGGTAGGATTGACCAATTGCCATATGCACTGTACCACCGATCTTTTCATCAAACAGTATATTCTTGGTCATCTGCTGAATGCGGTAGTTGGTGCCGATCGCAGCTTCGCCAAACCGGCGGGCGCCTTCAATTTCAAAAATCTGATCCAGGAAATCTTTCCCGCGGGTAGCTTCCCACTTTTCTACGTAGCCATCTTTGACATAAAGTGTTGCACCTTCTACTTCGTGGCCCATGTACAAGGCAGGGTAGGAAAAACGGATCACTCCATTAACAGAGTCCTCCAGAGGCGAAGTGTAAACTTCTCCGGATGGCATATTGGTCCGCCCGTCAGAGTTAATCCACTTTCTGGTGTGGTCTGCTTTAAACCGGATGTCTATACCGTCGCCTTTGTAATGTATTTCTTCCCGTTCATTGAGCAGGTCCACGATCTGCTGCTGCTCCTCACGGACTGCTGTCCAGCTTTGTATAGGGTCTTCATCATACAAGCGGCAGGCGTTAAACACAAATTGCTCGTACTCTTCCAGCGACATTCCGGCTTCCTGTGCATTGGCTAATGTAGGGTATTGGCAAAGGCTGCGGCGCATGTCCAGCGTAGCTGTGCGCTCAAAGTACCTTTTCATTACAGGAGCATGGGCTTCCTGCCGTATTTTTCGCTTTGCAGGATCAACATTCTGGTCTTCCCGCAGATTGAAGGGCGCGATAATATAAAGGTAAGTATCAAATTCCTCCATTGCTTTTTGGTAAAGCGGAGAAATATGATTTAGCTGCTTTTCTCCCGCCTCTTCCAGCAAGATGCGACCTTGCTCTCTGAAGGCGAGGTCGGTTTCCACGACTGCACCTGCCCGTACCGCCGCGCGGAACACTTCCCGAACCAGTGGCTCTGCGAGGGTCGTGCTGCGCAGGTACATGCGGTCACCTGCTTTTGTACTTAAGCAGTAGTGGACTAACAAATGAGCGTACTTTTGAAGGATAGTTTCCATAGCTTATAGGGTTTATGGCCAGAGTCAGGGGCAGCGCAGCTAAAACACGCTACGCTGCCCTGAAAATCAGGTCTTACATCAGTAACTGCTTCATGTCTACTCGCTCACGGATGATATGTTCCAGCTGATCTATCGGTACGCGTTCCTGCTCAAGGGTGTCGCGGTCCCGGATGGTTACGGTGTTGTCATCCAGGGCCTCAAAGTCAACGGTCACACAGAATGGCGTGCCAATGGCGTCTTGCCGGCGGTAGAGTTTGCCAATGCTGCCGGTATCATCGTACTGCACGTTGAAAGACAGGCGCAGGTTGTTGAATATATCATTCGCCATTTTCACCAGGCGCTCATCGTTACGCTTAAGCGGTAAAATGGCGCATTTAACCGGGGATAAGGCCGGGTGTAGTTTGAGGACTTCGCGGGTGCTTTCCTTGCCGTTTGATCCGGTAATGGTCTCTTCCTGAAGCGCCTGAGCCATAGTCGCCAAAAACATCCGGTCGCAGCCAATAGAGGTCTCCAGCACATAAGGTACATAGCTTTCCTTCGTCTCCGGATCAAAAAACTGTAATTTCTTGCCCGAGAGCTCTTGGTGCGCGCTAAGATCAAAATCAGTCCGGCTGTGAATCCCTTCCAGTTCCTTAAAGCCAAACGGGAAATTGAACTGAATATCGGCAGCTGCATCAGCGTAGTGGGCCAGGTTCTCGCCGTGGTCATGAAAACGCAGCATCTCCTTTGGTGTGCCAAGAGCCAGGTGCCACTTCAGGCGGGTCTCTTTCCAGTATTCGTACCACTTCATCTGATCGCCAGGCTTGATGAAGTACTGCATCTCCATTTGCTCAAATTCGCGCATACGGAAGATAAACTGGCGGGCGACAATTTCATTCCTGAAAGCCTTCCCAATTTGGGCGATGCCAAACGGCAGCTTCTGACGGGTGGATTTCTGTACATTCAGGAAGTTGACAAAAATACCCTGTGCCGTTTCCGGGCGGAGGTAAAGCTTACCTTCTGAGCCCGCAATATTGCCAAGCTGTGTGGAGAACATGAGGTTGAACTGCCGCACATCCGTCCAGTTGCGGGAGCCTGTATCCGGGTCGGTAATATCGAGGTCCTCAATCATCTTTTTGAGGTCCTCCAGGTCGTTCTTAGACATGGCAGCGCCCAGGCGGGCCTCAATGGCAGCGAGTTCTTTAACATAGCCTGATACCCGTGGATTGGTTTCTTTGTACATGGCTTCATCGAAGTCATCACCAAACCGCTTGCGGGCTTTCTTAAGCTCTTTATCGATCTTGCCCTCAATTTTTTCCATGTGGTCCTCAACGAGAACATCTGCCCGGAAACGGCGCTTACTGTCTTTATTGTCAATGAGCGGGTCATTGAAAGCGTCGACGTGACCGGAAGCTTTCCACGTCTTGGGGTGCATGAAAATGGCAGAGTCCAGACCGACGATATTATCGTGCATCTGCACCATACTTTTCCACCAGTAGTCCTTGATGTTGTTTTTGAGCTCAACACCGTAGGGACCGTAATCATAAGCGGCGCTCAAGCCATCGTATATCTCACTGGATTGATAAATAAAGCCATACTCTTTACAGTGGGCTACCAGTTTTTTGAAGAGGTCATTTTGCTGTGCCATAGGGTCCTGATTGATTATATAGGGCATAGCTGTGATACTACTGCCCATTTTCGAGCCCGCTAAGGTCGTAAAAACATCACTTATCCGGAACTGAAAGCCCGGAAAATGCGGAGATTAGGGTTGGAATAGAAATGCACGGGTACGTTCCAGCAGGCCCTGCTCTGCCTCCCAGTTGGGTTGTGGCTGGGCTAATGCCTCCAGGATTTGCTCGTAGGCGGGACGGGTTTCGTAAGACCGCGCACTAAGCAAAGCTACGGTCTGCCGTCCATTGCCCAGTAAAACAGAGCGGTTGTTGGCAAAAACCTCCGGCCATTTTGGCAGCACGAGGGATTCGAAGTCCTGAGCTGTTCCGTAAATGGTCCATTGGAGCCAGGGACCTTCTCCCTGATAGTCGACAATTTGCAATACATAAACCTCCGGTGCCTCGCCGGTGGTGCTTACCCGCAGGGTGTCGGCGGTGCGCTCAAGGTTAAATTGTACGTCCGACGCGGGAATGTTGCCGGGCAGCGCGCCAACTATTCTATTGTACCGATTCGCAGAATAGGGCAGCCCCTCAAAGTTGTTTTCCTCTTGTACAAGCAAACGGAGGCCGTTGGGCAGGCTCGCTGGGAGGAGCGGGCTGAACGTTTCACTGACCAGGTCAGGCATTGAGGAATAATCCAAAACAGCTTCTCCAAATGGGGCCTGCCCAAAAACGCGGTAGCGCCAGTTACCATCGTTGGGTAAGCTGACGGAGGGCGCTAATTCAGGGGAGGGTAAATTGCTGTACTCAAAGGAAAAGGCATTAGCGGCAGCCTCTTCCACCCAAAGGTAACGGGCTGTAGCTTCTTCGTTGGCTTGTAGTGTAGCGTATGCTGGCGCGCCTTCTGGTATTTGCAAAGCAAAGCTCAGCAGGTCGGCTGCCGGATCAATAAAAATGTCATCGCTGAAAATCTCCTTGCTCTCCGCAGGCCACAGGAGTGCTTCAAGGCTATTGACACCACTAACCGCTACTTCCCAATTCACGGGAGCAGGCACAGTCAGGGTATCCCGCGTCAGTCCGTTGGGGGCGTTGAGTATAGAAATCAGGTTAAAAACAGTACGGTTGGTATTATCGGCTGCGGTAGTGGAAGAGAATTGCAGAAAATTCAGGCTGGGGCGTTCTGCACAGGTTTCTGTTTGCAGCGTAAAGCGGTCCTGGCTTTCCACCTCCTGGCTATTCAGGACGGTGCCTTGCGCATTGGCGGCCCAAAACCAATTGCCTTGTCCTTCGAAGGCGGGAGTGTTCCAGGAATAGGCCGGAGGAGTACAATTCTGATTGTCATCATCTTTATTGCAGCCACTCCAAAACGTGGCGGCAAGGATTAGAAAGAGCAAAAAACGGTTCATAGGATATGTTGTTCGTTTTGGGAATAGGCTTCAAAAGTAGGGAATTCTCTGAAATTCAACGGGCTAAAAAAATAATTTACAGGAATAGGGGAGAGGTTGGCCCGAAAGCATCAATGAGCTGAAAACAATAAAAAAATATTAAGTTATGAATACACTTTTCAGAGCAGTCTTGATTCTTCTATTGGTTGGTTTTGCAATAGCCAGCAAGGCTCAGGAGTCCCGAAAGCTGGACCACTTTGACGCGGTAGCAGTAACGGGAGATATTTCCGTTACCCTTGTTCAGGGCGATTCGCCTGCTGCCCTGATCGAAACAGATGGTATCGATGCCGATGACATCACCCTTTATGTGAAGGGCAAGACCCTGAAGATACAGCTGATCGAAGGGTTGTTCCATGATTACGACCGGGTGGACATCACCCTGACCTATACCACGCTGCGCGCTATCAAATCCACTGCGGGCGCTTCGGTAAGGGGTTCAGGTACTATTACGGGCGACGAGCTCAACCTGCGTGCCGCGAGTGGTGGCGAACTTTTCGTTGATGTGGCAGTCAATGCCATTAAAGCGTCAGCTTCAGAGGGTGGAATCCTCACCGTCTCCGGCCAAACCGAAGATCAGGAAGTAACGGCTTCCACAGGAGGAGAATACCAGGGGCTGGAGCTGGAGTGTATGCGCAGCTACGTAAAATCAAATACCGGGGGAATGGCCGCTGTGGTAGCCAATGAGCGCCTGGACGCCAATGCCAATACAGGTGGCCGTATCGAATACGCAGGAGATCCGGAGATAAAGAACATGCGGTCCCTGATTTCAGGTGGCATCCACAAGTTGTAAAGAGCAAAAACAAGGGTGGGAATAGTACTTTTCCCACCCTTACCAAAGGGGTTACTCCCAGGTGTTGTAGCCGCCCTGCAGATCGTAGATCTCCTTAAAGCCTGCCGCTTTGAGCTTTGCGGTCGCCTTAGCACTTCGGTTGCCAGAGCGGCAGTAAAGCATCAACGGTTTGCTTTTGTCAAAATCTGCCTCTACCTGCTGCACAAAATCCTTATCAAAAAAGTTGATCAGTTCAGCGCCTTCAATATGCCCCTCCTTGTACTCTTTCGGGGTACGGACGTCCAGCAATTGCAGATTGTCAATAGCAGCCATCTTTTCCTGGTACTCCTGTTTAGGCAATACGTACTCCTTTTCCGAAGCCGTCTGACTTTGGCAGGCGTTCAATGTGAAGATAGTCATCAGTGAAATAAAGAAGGTCTTATACATTGGATGTCAATTTTGATGGTGCAAAGATAGGATAGGATGAACGATAATATCAGTAATGTTGATCACCAGAGAGTCTACAGGCCAAACTGCAGGGTGAGGCCTATCTGGAATTGCAGACTGGTCGTGGTGGTAATCCGCTCTTCAAATACTTCGATCGGGTCCTCGAAAACAGCAGGAGGGTCTTCCATCCGAACCAGGTAGCGGGCACTGCCGCCCGTCAGATAGGTGCATCGGGCGTCGAGCAGGACATCGGGCCAGGCACTTAACCTTGCTTGCACTCCAGCGCCGAGTCCGGCACTAAAAGTGTTGTCGCTGAGTTCGGGATAAGCCTCAATCAGGTCTTCGTCTCCTTCGTCAAAAATCTGTACATACTTGGTGCGGGTGTAGGGGCGTTTGAACCCAATAAGCCCGTCTGCGTAAGGCTGAAGGAAGAACCCGGTGAAAGGCTTGAAGCGCAGGAGGACATGTCCCAGCATCATATTAGTACGGGTGCGCAGCTCGTAATCTTCCGGAAAGCCATTTTGGGTAGTTGTGAAGCCAACCTCCTCTTCGTCAAAACGGACCACACTAAAATCCAGCCCTGCGAATACTGGCCGCCCTGGCCCCAGTTGGAACAGCACCTGCCCCCCTCCTCCAATACCATTCTGCGCAAGCACCTCCCGAAAACCTTCTACCGGTCGCAACACGGCGAAGTGGCCTCCAATCTGCATATAGAAAGGGTAACGTTCACGCTCCTCTTCCTGCGCCCACAGGTCATTGTAAGTGGAAAGCAATAAAAAGCAAACCAGGATTTTTTTGAACATTGTACATCCATTTTGTTAAAAAGTGCAAGGCTACAGGACCCTGAAAACAGCAGCCCCTGTTTCCAGGTTTTACTATCGTTAGAAAGTAAATTGCGATGAAAACTTGTTGTAAACACGAAAAAACAATAATTTTAGTGCGTAAAATGGTGACTTCACCTAAAAATTACGTCTATTTTTAGAGTAATCCCCAACTCAAAAGATTATATTTATTATCTTTAAAAAACTACCAAACCAAAGACCTCTATGAAATTCGAGATTTTCCAGAGCGAGAATAATGAAAAGTACTACTTCCGCCTCAAGGCAAAAAACGGGCAGGTGATTCTATCCAGCCAGGGCTACGCAAACAAATCAGGTGCCAAGAATGGCATTGAGAGCGTAAAGAAAAATGCGGCCAATGATGAACTCTTTGATCGTAAAGAAGCCGCTAATGGGAAGTTTCACTTCAACTTGCTTGCTATGAATAAGCAAATTATCGGCAGCAGTCAGATGTACGCAGCAAAGTCGGGTATGGAGAAAGGCGTTGAGTCCGTAAAGACCAATGCGCCGGAAGCAACCATAGACGACCTGTCGCTGGAAGGTTGAAAACCCCAGAAAAAAGCTTAGAAGAGCTTCTGCAGCATATGTTTGCAGGAGCTTTTCTTATTTTTAGCACATCATCAAATGCCAATAGGTTATGCCGGCTTCTATACAGCGAATCAACGCATGGTCCAGCCCCCGCAACATCAGTACTGCTTTAATGTATGCCTTTGGGCAGCGGGCAGATAGCACTGTGGTGGATGAGCCACTGTATGCCCACTATCTGACACACGGGCAAACTGAGGTTGTGCATCCCGGTGCACCTGAGATTCTTAAGGCTCAGCTCAATGAAGGGGAGGAGGTCGTGCGGCAAGTCCTTTTGGGCACGTATCAGACTCCCGTTGTTTTCTTCAAGCAAATGACCCATCATTTGGTCGAGATGGATGAGGCGTTTTTGCAGCATATGGATAATATCATGCTGATCCGGGACCCACGGGCTATCATTGCCTCCTATACAAAGGTGATTCCCAACCCCGGTATAGAGGATATCGGCGTAGAGCAACAGTATTATTTATTCCAGAAGCTACAGGCTTTGGGCACGCTTCGGGCGGTGGTTGATGCCCGGGAGTTATTGCTAGACCCGCCCGGTGTGCTTCGGCAGCTATGCGATTGTTTGGGGCTGGCTTTTGATAAGCGTATGCTGCAGTGGCCAACCGGTCCACGGACAGAGGATGGCGTTTGGGCGCCCTACTGGTACAACCGGGTACACGCATCAACCGGGTTTCAGCCTTATGCAGAACACCACTACAACCTCCCTGCCGAATTGGAGGCACTCGCTGCATCATGTGCCCCTTACTATCATACCCTATTTGAGGTAGCTTTGAAAGCTAACATTGAGCAGTGAACATTCGGATGCTGATCGGGTGGCTTTTTGTAGTAAAATCCGTAACTTGTCGATAAATAGGGTTGTGTTTTAAGAAATTCATTAAACAACCATTAAGCTAAGCGCGTCCTGAATAGCTTGCCCTACTATGCAGCAAAAAAGAACTAATATTGCCAGCTTAATCTCCTTTCTGGTACTTATGGTATGTACCATGGGCGCTCAGTCCAACGTTGCGCTAGAGCGTTCCCTGCTGGACTCCCTTGAGCAGGCGGAAGGAGGTAAGGCTCATGCCTTCTGGCTTAAAGAGCTGGCTTGGTTTTACAAATCGGACCGGCCGGCAACGGCACATAGCTACGTCAAAAGTTCCCTCGAAATTGCCCAGCAGCTCAACAACCAAAAAGCGATTGCTGATGCTTTACATACCGAAGGCCTTGTCTTGTGGTATCAGGGTAAAATAGCGGAAGCCTCTAAGGTTTTCTTCGATGCCCTTAAAATTCGGGAAGAAATAAATGATAGCCTCGGGCTGGCCCGCTCCTATAACAATATTGGAAATGTTTATACCTGGCAAAAGAATTTTGATGAAGCCCACCGGTTTTACATGCATTCTATGAATTTACGCCAGGAGTTGAAGGACAGCGCAGGTATGGTCTACTCTTTGGTTAGCCTGGCAGAGGTGGCCTCTGCACAGGAAAACCTGGAAGAAGCTCAACGATACGGAAGAAAAGCCCTGGAACTCGCTCAAAAGACGGGTCGGGTTGATGCAGAGGCTTTTTGCTATGAGCAACTGGGGCAGATTATGCTGAATAAGAATCAGCTTTCCGAAGCATTGGCTTACTTCCAGGATGCAGTAGAACTCAACCAGCGAAGGAATAATAAGAACCAGCTGGCAGAGAACCTACTGGGAATAGCTGAGGTGAAAGCTAAATTGGGGCGTCACCAGGAGGCTATCGATTCCTTGTATCGCTCCGTTGCCTTAAGCTATGTTATCAAAGCTAATGACCTGGAAGCCCAGGCTTTGAGAAGCCTGGGCGAAAACCATGCAGCCCTGGGGCAATACGACAGTGCTTATTTTTATGCCGTCAATTATGAAAAGGTCGACGAAAAAATCAGTAGCGAAAAACAAAACCGGATACTACTAGATGTACAGGAGCAATACCGGTCACAGCTTGACAAAACGGGCTTGCTTATGGAGCAACAGCGGATCAGTAATCAGCGGGCTGTCCTTTTTATTATTATTGTAATACTAGCAACTATTCTGGGGCTCTATTATTACCGGCAAAATCAGTTGCAAAGACGTACTAGCCAACAAGTAGAAGAAAAGGCCAAAGAAATAGAGCGAGTCAACAAAACACTTGCCATTAGAAATGAGGACCTTCAGGAATCCAATGATTCGCTACGGCAATTTGCTTATGTTGTTTCTCATGATTTGCGGGAGCCTTTGCGTACGATCGGTTCCTTTACCACACTGTTCGCCCGCCGCTTTCCCGATAATCTTGATGATCAGGGTCAGGAGTACATTGATTTTATCGTAAAAGGCACCAGGCATATGAGCCTGCTGCTGGATGGACTATTGACTTATGCCAGTGTAAGTAGTACAGACGCTCTGGAACAAAGCACTATTAATATCAAAGTACTGGTTCAGAATGTTTTAGAGGCTCTGGATACGGAGATCAAGTCTACAGGCGCACTAGTTGAAATAGATGAACTTCCGGTTGTAGAGGGCAACCGGGCTTTACTCTCACAGCTGTTTCAAAACCTCATCGCCAATGCCCTGAAATTCAACGATAAACCGGAAAAAAAGGTTTGGGTCCGTTATCGGGATGAGGGCGACATGCACGCCATTATCGTAGAGGATAATGGAATTGGTATTGATGAGTCCTATAAAGCTAAAGTTTTTCAAATCTTTCACCGCCTTGAGAAAAACAAGTACAAAGGTACAGGCCTGGGCCTTGCGATTTGTCAAAAGATTGCGGCACGTCACCGAGGGAAAATTGACCTCGAGTCGGAGGTTGGCAAGGGGACTCGTTTTATTGTAGACTTACCAAAATAACCTGAATTATGTTACAACAGTACGACCCGCGTAACGATAATATCCTTATTTATATTGATGGAAAGCTGTACCCAAGGGAGGAGGCCAAAATATCGGTCTTCGATAGTGCCGTACAGGGCGGGGATGCCGTATGGGAAGGACTTCGGGTGTACGATGGAAGAATTTTTTCCATCGGGGAACACCTGGAACGCCTTCAAAACTCCGCTCATGCAATGGCTTTCCAGGATGTACCTTCTAACGAAAGCATTAAACAGGCTTTGTTCAAAACCCTGAAGGCTAATAACATGCGGGATGAAACGCATATCCGCCTCACCCTGACCCGGGGTAAGAAAATTACTTCAGGCATGGACCCCCGGCTCAATCAGTTTGGACCGACCCTAATCATTGTACCGGAGTGGAAACCACCGGTGTATCCGCCGGAGATCACGCTGGTTACTTCCTCCGTCCGGCGTAACTCTCCCATGTCTTTAGATTCCAAAATCCACCACAATAACCTGATCAACAACATCCTGGCAAAGATTGAAGCTAACCACGCCGGAGCTGATGCCGGCCTAATGCTCGACAAGGATGGCTTTGTCTCGGAGGCGAACGGTGTAAATGTCTTCTGCATCCGAAAGGGGACCGTATATACTCCCCATGCCGACAGCTGCCTGCCTGGTATCACCCGGCAGCATGTAATCGATTTGTGCCGGGAGCAGGAGATTCCTATCGTAGAGAAAAACGTATCGCTGACTGAATTTTATACAGCTGATCAGGTGTTCACCACGGGGACTATGGGGGAGTTAACCCAAGTAGGAGCCATTGACGGGCGCGCTATTCAAAACAGGATGGAGGAAGATCTGCTGGAGCAAATCAAGGGCTACTTCCGGGCCATGACCCGGTCAGGCGGAGAGCCGTTGCCCTTTTGAAAAAGCCAGGGCATCATTGCCCCGGCATACTTAAGATTGCATTGTATGAAGAATTCTTTGATTTTTTGGGAAAGGGTACTTCCGTCCTAAGAGGGTGGAAGCACGATAGCTTTCATAGCTTATTGTTTCGTATACCTCAAAGGTAAGGGGGCAAGCTGCAGCAAACCAACCGGGAAAAGCCTTTATGTCAGGTTTCTGAATGCCAAAATGCTCCTGCTTTCCCTCTTTGCCATCTCGGGCTGAATCCCTACCTTTGCAGCCTGTTCATCAAATCTCTGCCATGTCAAGCAAAAAAATACGATCTGCACTCATTTCCGTTTACCATAAAGACGGTCTGGAGCCCATCGTCGAAGAACTCAAACGATTGGGCGTCAAGCTCTATTCCACCGGTGGCACACAACGCTTCCTCGAGTCTCTTGGTGCTGAAGTCAATGCGGTGGAAGACCTGACGTCCTACCCTTCTATTCTTGATGGACGGGTAAAAACTCTACACCCCAAAGTCTTTGGTGGGATCCTGGCCCGTCGCGAAGCAAGCCATCAGGCACAGTTACAGGAATATGATATTCCGGAAATTGATCTGGTAATAGTAGACCTGTACCCCTTTGAGGAGACCGTAGCGGAAACAGATGATGAACCAGCCATTATAGAAAAGATTGATATTGGGGGCATTTCCCTGATTCGGGCTGCAGCGAAAAACTATAAGGACGTGGTAGTCGTCCCTTCCAGGGCGGAGTACAGTAAGCTAGAGCTTTTGCTCAAGGAAAAGGATGGTGTCACGGAACTTGCTGACCGCAAAGCACTGGCGCTGCGTTCCTTTGGCGTTTCTTCTCATTACGATACGGCTATCTTCCAATACTTTAATGCCGGCACAACAGAGCGCACGGCTTTCAAGCAGAGCTTTCAGGAGGCACAATCCCTGCGTTACGGCGAAAACCCGCATCAGGCAGGCACCTATTACGGTAAGCTGGAGGATATGTTTGATATTCTGGGCGGTAAAGCCTTGTCCTTCAATAACCTGGTGGATATTGACGCCGCAGTTGGGTTGATGCGCGAGTTTCAGGGCGCTGATCCGACTTTCGCTATTCTGAAGCATACCAACTCTTGTGGTGTTGCTACCCGGTCTTCCCTGCTGGAAGCCTGGACAGATGCCCTTGCGGCCGATAATGTTTCGGCATTTGGCGGTATTCTTATTGCAAATACTACAGTGGACCTGGCTACAGCACAGGAAATCGATAAGATATTCTACGAAGTTCTGATTGCGCCAGGTTTCGCCCCCGAAGCACTGGAATTTCTGTCTAAGAAAAAGAAACGCATCCTGCTTCGTATAAAGGAGTTTTACGCTCACAAGCGTAGCTTTAAAAGTCTGCTTAATGGTGTCATTGAACAGGATACTGACCTAAAGATGGAAACGGCAGAGGCCTTGGAAACGGTAACGAAGAAAGCCCCCTCGGCTGTTGAAAAGGAAGACTTGATTTTTGCCCTAAAGTGCGGCAAACACCTGAAGTCAAATACCATCGTGCTGGCCCGTGGGCAGCAGTTGCTGGGCATGGGCTGCGGACAGACCTCCCGGGTAGATGCCCTGAAGCAGGCTATCGCTAAGGCTAAGCGCTTCGGCTTTGAGCTGGAAGGGGCGGTAATGGCTTCTGATGCGTTTTTCCCATTTGCTGACAGTGTGGAAATCGCCCGGCAGGCAGGTATTACTGCCGTTGTTCAGCCAGGCGGTTCCATCCGGGATAAAGACAGCATCGAGTTCTGTGATACACACGATATGTCTATGGTTTTCACTGGTGTACGCCACTTCAAACACTAATATCGTTTGAATTTAGCCATAGACATAGGCAATACGCGAACTAAGGCTGCCGTTTTTGAAGACGGTACTTTGGTTCACTACGAGGAATGGCCCAATGGGAGTGCTCCAGATTTTTTTGAGTACGCAACCAACCAAGCCGTCCAAAATATCATCTTTTCTAATGTAGCAAGCTCTGTACACCCTAAAGTGGAAGAGCAGTTACGGCACCATTTTTGCTTTTTTGAGCTACACCCTACAACTCCAATACCTATTAACAATCAGTATGAGACACCCGAAACGCTGGGCAAAGACCGCTTGGCGGCTGTAGTAGGTGCTTATGCGCTTTTCCCCGGGGAAAACTGCCTGGTCGTGGATGCAGGAACCTGTATCACGTACGATTGGCTAACAGCCGGGGGCGTTTACCTGGGGGGGAATATCGCCCCGGGACTATCAATGAGGCTGCAAGCTATGCATCAGTTTACGGCTCGTTTGCCAAAGGTGGAAATAGGAGAGGAGGCGCCTGCTATCGGGCGTTCTACAAAAATGGCACTGCGAAGCGGTGCCCAAAGGGGGGTGTGCCTGGAAATTGAGGGCTATCAGCAATGGTCCTTAGCCGAATTCGGCTCCATCCGGACCTTACTAACCGGAGGCGACGCCGTATTTTTGGCAAATAAGCTCAAAAGTGGGATATTTGTGAACCATCAATTGGTCCTGCTGGGACTGAATAAAATACTGGAATATAATGTTAAGCGTCTGTAGTAGATTTATTGTGCTGGCTTGCATCTTGTGCAGTGCCGCTGTGGTGTTGGGACAGGGCGCTGTCGAACCTAATCCTAAGATCAATTCTCCTTACTCCCGTTTTGGGCTTGGAGATTTCAACCCGCAGTACTTGGCTGCTCAGGGGGGGATGGGTGGTCTCAGTGCCGCTTTTCATGATCCCTATCATATCAATCCACTTAATCCCGCAGCACTTTCCCGACTGGACGCTACGGCATTCGAAGTGGGTATTGATGCACGCTATAGTGCGCTTTCGGCTGAAGGGGCTTCGGAAGAACTTTGGAGTGGTAATCTTACCTATCTGGCCCTTGCCTTCCCACTGATCAACCCGATCAACGAAGTGCTGGACCGGAAAGATACCAAGCTTGGATTGGGCATGGCCTTCATCCTGCAGCCTTATACAACGGTAGGTTACAATGTAGAAGCCACACAACAAGCCGGTGCCGCAGGGTTAAGTACCAACTTTCTGAGAGGGCAAGGCGAAACCTACCGGCTTAGCTGGAGCAATGGCATCCGCTACGGTGGGCTTTCCGGTGGTGTCACCCTTGGTTACAACTGGGGGACGCTGGAAAACAACCGCCGGGTGGAGTTCGATAGCTTAGCCCTGGGCTACATTACTGAATTTAGGGACGAATTTACCCTTTCCGGATTATTCTGGCGGTTTGGGCTACAATACACCCATGAGTTTGAAAAAGCGGACGACAAGGGGGAGCTTAAGCCTTCTGGTAAGCGGCTTATCTTCGGGGTGCACGGCAGTACTGCTAATGAATTCAATACGGAGTCAATCCGCTATGGGCAGCGCTTTAACCCCAGCTTTGGGGCGCCTTTTGCCATTGATACGCTCTATAATGAAGCTGGTGTGGAAGGGACCGGTCAATTGCCGGCAGCTTTTGCAGCGGGCGTTACCTACGAGCGCGTCAATAAGTTCCGGATCGGAGTGGAAATGGATGTGCAGCAGTGGGCGAATTACCGCAATGATGCGCAGTCCGGAACGGAGCTGACTAATACCTGGGGGGTACGTTTTGGCGGAGAGTACATACCAGACCATTTATCGTACAACAGTTACTGGGAGCGGGTACGCTACCGCTTCGGCGCCTTTTATGGCAATGACCCGCGTTCCTTTGAGGGTGATCAGCTGCTGGATTACGGCTTGACGCTGGGCTTTGGTTTTCCGATCATCCTGCCCCGTCAGCGGACATCATTTGTTAACTTTACGGTGGAAGCCGGGCAGTTCGGTTTAGCGGATGCTCTGCAGGAAACCTACATCAATATGACGCTTGGATTTACATTAAATGATAACACTTGGTTCTTCAAACGAAAATTTAATTAAACTATGAAAGAGTTACGTATTTCACTGATCGCCCTGTCGCTTTCTGTGCTTTTCGCAACCGCTGCAGGGGCACAGTGCGAGACTTGGAACGGAAAACCCTTTGAGGACGAAGCATCAAACGCTCACGTGCTCTATCGCGGGATAGTTAAGGGCAAAACTGTAGCTGAACTGGAGGCATTGCCTGCTGAGGAGTTTAAAATCGCTTTCGAAAACTGGGAGAAAGCGTATAAGCTTGCCCCGGCAGCTGACGGACAGCGTCCTTCTCACTTCGCTGATGGTATAGACCTACTTAAAGTAAAGTATAAGAAAGCGAAAAAAGCGGAAAAGAAAGCGGCGGTCGCCGAACGCATCTTAGGTCTGTATGACCAGCAAATAGAATGCTACGAAAACGAAGCTTTCCTCCTTGGCCGCAAGGGCTTCGATATGTTCTATATGCCTGAATATGGCTACCGCCAATCTACCTATGAGGTTATGAAGGACGCAGTGGAAAAAGGTGGAAACGACACGGAGTACATCCTTCTGGAGCCCATGGGACAGGTGCTGGCTTACTTCTTCAAGTCCGGTAAAATTGAACAGCCGGAAGCGCAGGCTATGTACACCAAGCTGGAGGGTGTTGCTGAATACAACGAAGCGAATAATGATACCTACGGGGAGTATTACAAAACCTCCAAAGCTCGTATGGATAATGCCTTCAAGGAAGTAGAAGACCAGGTGTTTGATTGTGGCTACTTTAAGAAAAAATTGATGCCACAGTATGAGGAAAGCTCTGATGATCTTGAGGTGGTGAAATACGTTTACGTAAAATTGCGTCAGCAAGGTTGTGATTCTACGGAGACCTTTATGAAGGAAATGAAGACGACTTACGAGGAGCTTGCTAAGGTGAAGAATGATTCTATTGAGCTGGTACGCCGGGATCGTAATGCTTGCTATGACGCCACTCAATTACAAAAAGAGGGCAAGTACGGCGAAGCGCTGTCTCGCTATGAGGAGTGCCTGAACTCCGATCAGGAAATGGATGATGAAGGCAAAGCACAGATTTACTACAGTATCGCTTCTATTAAGCTTTACCGCAAAAATAACGCAGGTGGCGCACTTTCTGCCGCCCGTAAGGCAGCAAGCCTGACCAATGGCTGGGGGCGCCCTTACCTCCTCGTTGGCGACTGCTATGCCAAACTGGGGCGCAACTGTGACGACTGGACTTCCCGCCTGGCTATTCTGGCTGCAATGGAGAAGTACCGCTATGCCAAGTCTGTGGATGGCGAAGTGGCAGATGATGCGGACAAGCGTCTAAGCCAGTACTACGCGGCCATGCCTCTAAAGCAGGAAGGCTTTATGCGTGGTGTTACCGCTGGTCAAAATGTAAAAGTAGGCTGTGGCATCGGTGAAACGGTTACGGTACGTTTCAAAGACGAATAAAGCTCAGCGTACTATCTTTTTGGGAATGGCCCGGTTTACTTTGAGAGTATGCCGGGCCATTTTTTATTCCTAAAGGAACTGTCTGGTTTAATACTTAATATCACAATGGGGGCGTCTGGTGTGAGGAGTGGGAAATATTTTTGCCAGACTATAAGTATGCTATCGGGTTTGAGGTGTGTACAGACCCCGGCAGGAGGGAAGCAAAATGTGGTGCCCCTTCTGATACATCAATGGCGCTTTCCAAACTCAGCAAAGCATTAGTTTGACCCAACAAAAAAGCCAGGCACCATACGGCACCCGGCTTCCAAAACTTTAGTTATGCGAATTTCTTAGTGGCAGTCATTCCAAAGCGCGCGCATCTCCTGCGGGCTTTCAAGGGTTACCACAGATTCGTCCTCTGTCAGCGTCACCTCAATCGGGAAGACAAAGCCTGGGCGTTCGCCCATCGTTGGCGGGCCAGGGTTGTTTTCCCGCCAGTCGCGGAAGATATCGCGGGCAGCTTCCGGGCTGTCGGCTTCGGCAGTCGTGCCATCGGGCAGGGCAATTGTCACCGGAAAGTTGATAGTGAAGCAGGGGCCAAAGTTGCCGGGTGCACAATCTTCGCGCAAAGCCATCAGCTCCTCCTGGCTGTTTACGGTAACAAGCGAGTCATTAGCCGCTAAGGTTAATTCAAGTGGGAAGCCAAGCGTTGGGCGCTCTTCGCTATCGGGGTTCTCCTGCTTCCATTGGCGCAGCAGCTGACGAAGGGCTAAAGGGCCCGCTGCTTCTGCTTCCGTATTGTCCGGATAAACCAGGGTGACAGGAAAGACCAAATCATAGCAAGGCGTACGGTCGTGCGGCCCATTAGGACGGCAGTCCTGTATCAATGCGCGGAACTCTGCTCCTGAAGTGATAGTCTGTACCGTGCCATCTTCCAGGGTTACATCAAAGGGGTATTCAAACTTCGGGCGTTCACTTGGCTGTCCATTTTCCTGGATCCAGGCCCGGATCGCCTGCCGGATGGCGATGCGGTTATCGACGGCGGCGGTGGTGCCATCTTCAAAAACAAGGGTAATGGGGAAGACCAGCTCGAAGCAGCCGTTGCAGCCAAGGTCGCCGGCTTCTTCCATTTGCATGAAGGCTTCCTGGGTTTCAATTTCGCCGAAGCTGTCGGTAGTGGCTTCTTTGTCGCAGGCAACGAATAAAGTCGCAGCGAAAAAAAGAAGAGCGGTGATTTTCAAAATTCGGGATGTCATAAGTTTGATGTTTGGTGATATATTCTTTATGTCTTACACCCCAATAAGACAGATGCCTGCTCCGCTGTACTCATTCCGGGAATATTTTTTTCAACTTTTTTTAGAATGCTATTCAGATCAGGCACCAGGCTGGCAAAAGAAAACGCCCGGCGGAGCAGGCTCCACCGGGCGTAATCGTATTTCTAACTTATCCAGTCTTGCTAGTGACCGGAAAGTTGGCTGTTAATCCAAGTCAAACTTAATGCCCTGTGCCAAAGGCACTTCTGCACTGTAGTTGATGGTATTGGTCTGACGGCGCATGTACGCCTTCCAGGCATCGGAGCCACTTTCGCGCCCGCCGCCGGTCTCTTTCTCACCACCGAAGGCGCCACCGATTTCCGCACCGCTTGTACCGATATTGACGTTGGCGATACCGCAGTCCGAACCAGCGTGGGAGAGGAATCGCTCCGCTTCCCGCAGGTTGTTGGTCATGATGGCAGAAGATAAGCCCTGTGGTACTTCGTTGTGGTAGACAATCGCCTCGTCCATGTCCTTATACTTGATAAGGTAGAGGATAGGGGCAAAGGTCTCGGTATGTACCGTTTTGTAATCGTGCTCCGCCTCTATAATGCAAGGCTTCACGTAGCAGCCGCTTTCGTAGCCGGGGCCTTCGAGAACGCCACCTTCCACCAGCAGTTTACCGCCTTCCTTTTGTACGGCTTTAATAGCGCTCAGGTAGTTCTGCACCGCATCTTTATCGATGAGCGGGCCCACGTGGTTGTTCTCATCCAATGGATCACCGATGCGCAGTTGACCATAAGCCTTGGTCATTTTTTCCTTCACCTCGTTGAAGAGGCTCTCGTGCACAATCAACCGGCGGGTAGAGGTACACCGCTGCCCGGCAGTACCTACGGCACCAAAGAGGGCACCGGTTAGTACCACGTTGGTATCGGCGCTTGGCGTAACGATGATAGCGTTGTTGCCACCCAGTTCCAGGATGGTCTTGCCCAGGCGGCCGGCCACTTCGGCTGCAACGATTTTACCCATGCGGGTACTGCCCGTTGCTGAAATCAGTGCTACGCGGTGGTCTTTAGTCATCATCTCGCCTACCTTGTAGTCGCCGTTGATGATACAGCTGACACCTTCGGGCACACCGTTTTCTATTAGGACTTCGCGCAGCAGGTTCTGGCAGGCAACCGAGCAAAGGGGCGACTTTTCAGACGCTTTCCAAACGCTCACATCACCGCAGACCAGGGCGATCATCGAGTTCCAGGACCAAACGGCTACCGGGAAGTTGAAGGCAGAAATAATGCCTACAATGCCCAGCGGATGGTACTGTTCGTACATGCGGTGGCTTGGTCGCTCCGAGTGCATCGTGAGGCCGTACAGCTGCCGGGATTGTCCCACAGCGAAGTCGCAGATGTCAATCATCTCCTGTACTTCGCCCCAGCCTTCCTGCAGGCTTTTGCCCATTTCGTAGGAAACAAGGCGGCCGAGTGCACCCTTGTGCTTGCGCAGCTTCAAGCCGTACTGACGCACTACTTCGCCCCGGGCAGGAGCAGGCATCGTACGCCAGGTTTTGAAAGCTTTCTGAGCCGTTGCAATGACTTTTTCGTATTCGTCGCGGGTGGTTTGGCTTACTTTGCCAATGAGCTTACCATCTACCGGGGAGTAAGACTCAATGTACTGGCCAGAGTTCATTTCATTTTGACCGGTGCTGGTGCCCGCATTTTCAGTATGCAGTCCAAGTTCTTGGAGGAATTTGGTATCCATAGGTATTATTTGGTTTTATCTTATTCTTCAATTTGCTTTTTCGACAGGTAAAGCTCGTCAAGCTGCTCGGTATGAATCGGGGCAGGGGCATCGATCATCATATCGCGGCCCGTGTTGTTTTTTGGGAAGGCGATAAAGTCGCGGATGGAGCTTTGCCCGTTCATCACCGCGCATAGACGGTCGAAGCCAAAGGCAATACCACCGTGGGGCGGCGCACCGTATTCAAAGGCGCCCATCAGGAAGCCAAACTGCTCCTCTGCTTCTTCCGGCGTAAAGCCCAGTAGCTTGAAGTTGCGCTCCTGCAGCTTACGGTCGTGGATACGAATAGAGCCCCCACCGATTTCTGACCCGTTGATCACGAGGTCATAAGCATCAGCACGTAGCGCCTTCATCGTTTCGTGGTCACCATCGAGCATGCGGGTGACATCGTCTTTTTTAGGAGAAGTAAAGGGGTGGTGCATGGCGTAGAAACGCTCAGTCTCTTCATCCCACTCCAAAAGAGGGAAGTCGATCACCCAGAGCGGCTTGAAATCACCCTCCTTCATCAGGCCGAGGCGGCGGCCCATTTCCAGGCGGAGTTCGTTAAGTTGTTTGCGGGTCTTGTCGGTCTCTCCGGCAAGCACGAGCATCAGGTCGCCTGGCTTGGCGCCCATTTTGTCCGCCCAACCCTTTAGGTCTTCAGTGGAGAAGAACTTGTCTACGGAAGACTTGAAAGAGCCATCTTCATTATACTTCACGTACACCAGTCCCTTCGCGCCAATTTGCGGGCGCTGTACCCACTTGGTGAGTTCGTCGACTTGCTTACGGGAGTAGTCTGCACAACCTTCCGCCACGACACCGACCACAAGCTCCACGCTATCAAATACTTTGAAGCCTTTATTTTGGGCAACATCATTGAGCTCCGTAAATTCCATGCCGAAACGTACATCGGGCTTGTCGGATCCAAAGCGGCGCAAAGCTTCGTCGTAGGACATGCGCGGGAATTCCGGCAGGTCAATGCCTTTCAGCGTTTTAAAAAGATGCTTTGTCAGGCCTTCAAAAGTATTCAGCACCTGTTCCTGGGTGACGAATGCCATTTCGCAGTCAATCTGCGTAAACTCCGGCTGCCGGTCGGCCCGGAGATCTTCGTCCCGGAAGCACTTCACAATCTGGAAGTATTTATCAAAACCAGAGACCATCAGGATTTGCTTGAAGGTCTGCGGGCTTTGCGGCAGGGCATAAAACTGCCCGGGATTCATACGGGAAGGCACCACAAAGTCACGGGCACCTTCTGGTGTGCTCTTGATGAGGAAAGGCGTTTCAATCTCGAGGAATCCTTCCTCCGCCAGGTGCTTACGCGTCTCAATGCCAAGGCGGCTGCGGAACATAATATTTTCCTGTACCGGACCGCGGCGCAAATCGAGGTAACGGTATTTCATACGCAGGTCGTCACCGCCATCGCTTTCTGCCTCAATAGTGAAAGGAGGCACTTTGGAAGCGTTCAGGATCGTTAGCTCGGTAACCTCAATTTCGATTTCCCCGGTTGGGATCTTATCGTTCTTGGAGGTTCGCTCTGCTACTTTACCTTTGGCTTGCAATACGAATTCGCGGCCCACCTTACGGGCCTCTTCCAGCAATTCAGGCGTAGAGATATCTTCGTTAAAGAGCAACTGCGTAACCCCGTAGCGGTCACGCAGGTCAATAAACATCATATAGCCTTTGTCGCGCACAGTCTGAGCCCAACCACTAAGGGTGATTTCCTGGCCGACATGCGATATGCGGAGCTCGCCGCAGGTATGAGTACGGTACATGCGTAGTATTTTTAGTTCTCTGACAATTTCTGCGCTTTGGCGTATACCGACTTAATATCGGCATAAACGCTGCAAGGTGGCTTGCTCCAATGTCGCAAACCACTTTATTAAGCGTATAAACGGTTCTTCAAAAGCCCTGATTCCTCTGGTTGTATTGCTTTCCGAGAAATCATTTCCCGCAAAATCATCAGAGAAGGGTGTTTTTTGAAGCCACAAAAGTAAGGAATTTGTTGGGGCTGTCCTATTGGAAAGGCGTAGTTCTTACAATGCATCGGATACAGCCTGCAGAGAAAGGACTTTAGCGTGCTTCACCTGAGTGAAATTTTCAGGAGTGAAAATCAGGAAGCCTCGATGCTACAGTGCTTTTCCAAGTATGGAAAGCGAAGTCAGGCGTAAGCAGGGGAAACAAAAGAAGGAAGGGATTTATTTCCCACCTTGGGTAAGGTCTTGTATCAATCCAAAACGCTGGGCCGGTGGGTAGAGAATGGAAAACCCCTGAGCGTAAACCGGTTGTCCGGATCGGATGAGACTGCCTTCAAAAACGATGGTGTGGCTGTTGTCTTCGCAGTGAAAGTCACTTACAGGGCGGAAGTTCTCCAGGTATTGGACCTCTGTAAGTAGAGGGTTATCTGCCAATTGGCCACTGCATGGCAAAACCGACTCTTTGTCATTGCCCGAAAATTGCTCTTGGGGATAGCTCACCAAAGCTACTTCGCCAATTTCCTGATCTTCGGCCGGGTCATGTAGCAGGAAAGAATACCGGGCGGGGACAAATCCCTTTTTTAGAATATAAACATAAGTCTCCCGATTAGGAACACCACTAAACTCCGTATTGAGTGCACCTGCTTTACCCAGAATGCAGGCGTGGTATTGGTCTGTCGACTCAAAATCGGCAATGAGACCCCGCTCCTGGGTGATGTATACCTTTGCCCCGGCCGGGTTACCATAAATACCATCAAATTGGGCTTTGATTACATAAGTCGTTTCGCCACGATCAAGAGCGGAAAAAACAAACCAAGCGGCTACGAGGAGCACGGTAACGGTAAGGAGGGAGTTTTTCGAGGTCATTGGGATACGGGTTATGTCTTTGGGTTGTTCAGTGTTGAACTATAATTTACTGTAAATCAGTCATATTGTCAATAGTTGAACGCAAAATCAATTCATAAGTGGCTCCGTACGGGCTTTTTTAACACTTGTGAGGTTAAAGTGCTGTATGTTTTGACGGGCATTTGGATTATCCGGTACGGCTACTTTGTCGTACTTCTGCCGTACATAGTCTTCTCTTTCAATAGTCAGGTTGACGCTGCGTTGCGTCTTCGGGATGTTGATACAAATGCGAAAGTAGCCGCTGGTATTCGAGGTGTGTGTCCATTCCGGATTTCCCTCAATATGTACGTTTGCTCCTTCTATGCCTTTACCTTCGTAGGTGTCGAGCACATACCCGTCAATGCAGACTTCGTGAAAGTTACGTTGGCGGTCTTTGGTATCCTGAATCCAATCGTAGACGATATACCCACCCATTAGGAAGAAAGCGAGGGCAATAGCGCCAAAGATTAAGCCTGCGGAATAACCGACAAGGCGTTTGCGCAGTTCAGCTTTAAGCTCAGCCCAGAAGGATTTGGGGGCTTCCTTTTTTTCTGTTTCCACCGGCTGATCGGTCTTCAGCCAGCCCAGGCGTTCGAAAAAGTGGCGGAGCTTGCTCATCGGTGATTTTGCTTTTTTGTAAAAACGGAACCGGGGTGGATTTGGTTCCGGAGCAAGCTCTGACTTGCGGGCAATTACTGCGCCTGATAGACCAACCACTGCGTTACCAGTATCTGACCTTCTTACCTCCTCGTCCTAAACAAGTAGGGTCGAAGGAATACATTTCAGCTTTTCCAGATTGAGTTTGGCTATGGCTCAGCCAGCCGTTTTGGGTTAGTTACTGTAGGGCAAACGTTCATAACGACCTTCTCCTATTGGGAAATAAGCCGGGTTAAGGGCTTTTGCCGGGTAAGTTTTAAAAGGCGTGATGAAGACCGTATCCTGCTGAAGGTCTGTCTCGAAGGGCTCCATTGAAGGGTGTACCAGTAGTGTTCGTACTTGCTCCCCGTCCGTGCGTACCTTAGAAATCAGCAGGCTTTCGTAGGGTACGCCCCAAGACATCAGCAGGGTGTCCATGGGTGCTTGATCTTCCGTCAAATAAAAGCGGTTGCCGGTTCCTGGTGCAGCAACGGTCTGTTCCACCCACCGCCAGCGGGCTTCAAAAGGCTGATGGTGGACAGCGATTGAGGCCAGCCGAAGGGTCAGTAGGCCACCCAGCAGGAATACCAGGGTGCGCTCTTTGAGTAATGGTGCGATCTCAAAAAGGAAAGGCACACCCACGAAAATGCTCAGCGCCATGTAATTCACTTCCACATAAAAGCGGTGTTCGGACTCCGGGGAGCCAATGTGGAGGAGCATGAGATAACCAAAGCAGGTCAGCCAGACTAACGCGAGCTTTAACCAGTGGCGGCGGTACAAGTAGAAAATAGTGACGGCCAGTAGGAGTACAGGAAATCCGTACCAGATGGTCAGGGCATTGTCCAGGAATTTACCGTGCGCCGGCAGGTCGAAGTAGTTGGGGTAGTACTTCGACAGGTTGTCAGAGAAAGAACTGTACTTGGCGTTGTCGTACCAGTTGGCGGAAAGCCAGGACTTCGCACCTTGTACCAGCGCCATAAAACCGGCAAGCCCCCAGAAGGCCGATCCGGTCAGCTTTTTACGAAAGTGCAGCCCGAAGTAAGCCCAAAGAAAGTAAAAGGAAATAAAAATAAGCGGGTGATAATACGCCAGGGCTACCACTGCGAAAGCGGTTACCACCCACATCCAGGGCTTCTCCTGCCGCGGGTAGCGCAACCAGTAGGCAAAGAATACCAGTACGGCGCCCAGCCCCTGCTGTTGCTCTGAGGTTGCCCAGTAGAAAGCATCATAAACAATTAGTGTGTACAACAGCACGATGGCCCAGCCCAGGTAATCATTGCGAAACAGGCGTACGGTCACGGTGTAGAAGGCTAAAAACAACAGCGGGAAAGAAATAGAGTACAATAGTGAAATGATGGTTACCGGTGCCCCCAGCTTAATAGCGCTCAGCGGTAATAGTTGTACCAGAGCAGAGCCAAACCGGTTGACCATGACCTGCGTGCTGCCTTCATTGATCATCAGGAAGGTTTGGAACGCAATGTCCAGTAGCCACGCCCGCTCGCGAAAAAACACAGCAGCCAGTACCACAAGGGCTATCATGCCAACATAACCGAGGCGGCGTGGGGCAGGGTGGCCAAACTGGAAAAAAGTGGGTTGCTGCATGCCGTAAATATACCGACGATTAAGTGGTTTGCCACAGTAAACCGACTTAATGTCGGTATAAACGTTGCAAAGTGGCTTGCTCTGATGCCGCAAATCTTTGATTCAGGCATTCCTCCTCTGTACCACCTTATTAAGCGTATAATAGGTTTCTTTTGCGTGACGAATATCGTTGCCTGCGTCTATAGCTTCAAACAAACTTGGCAAACTTGTAGACAAGAAGTATCTTGACCGGCAAAGCATACACTCAATGAGCACCATGGCCCGAAAGTTTGGCACTGCGCCTGTGTTTTTTACTGCCATCTCCACTATACTGGGGGCGGTTATGTTCCTGCGCTTCGGTTTTGCCGTTGGCCAGGTGGGGCTGTTGGGTACGATCGCTATTATCCTGATTGGACATGCGGTGACGATCCCTACCGCCATGGCTATCGCAGAAATTGCCACCAACCAAAAAGTAGAAGGCGGCGGTGAATACTACATCATCTCCCGTTCCTTCGGGCTGGTGATTGGTTCTTCTATAGGTATCGCCCTGTATTTCTCACAGGGCATTAGTGTGGCTTTTTATATCATCGCTTTCGCGGAGGCCTTCACCCCCCTCATTAAGTACCTCAAAGAAACCTACCAATTCTCACCTGCGGTGGAGTGGCTGCTGGACAAAAAACAAACGGTGAGCATTCCGGCACTTGTTGGCCTGACGATTATCGTATTGTCGAAAGGTGCTGATCTGGGGGTGAAAATGCTATACTTCGTCGTTGCTACGCTGTTCATTGCACTGATTGCTTTCTTCGCCGGGCAGACGGATTATGCAAAGACCACTCCACTCGACCCCTTCGCCAACGTTCAGTCTTATCAGGAACCGGTTGTCAACCTGGTACAACCGCCCATCGACTCGGCGACCCTGCCGTTTCAGTTGGATACGGCGGGCAGCACCCTGCCTGCCAATCCGAATGTGCCGGAGCTACGGGAGGCACCGCCCGAGCCCATACCTCAGGACAATAAGACCTCGCCTATTGTAGTCTTAAGTTTTTTCTCTGTCTTCGCCATCATTTTTCCGGCTTTTACCGGTATGACAGCAGGCGTAGGGCTTTCTGGCGATTTGCAAAACCCCGGGCGGTCCATCCCGCTGGGGACGCTGGCGGGCACGTTGACCGGCATGGTCGTATACGTATTTATTGCCTACAAGCTAGCTGTTTCCGCCAGTCCGGAGAATTTGGCGGACACGAGCCGACTGGTCATGGGGGACATCGCCTGGCAAGGGTGGTGGCTGGTGCCGGTGGGGCTGGCAGCAGCTACGATTTCCTCCGCTATTGGCTCTATCCTGGTGGCGCCCCGGACCCTGCAGGCCATAGCACGTGATCAGTTAATCCCTTCCAAGTTTGTCAATTTTTGGTTGTCAAGGGGCAGAGGGAATAACGATGAGCCTTTTAATGCTACGGTGGTAACGGTCATTGTTGCTTTTGTCTTTGTCATGATGGGCGGACTGGATGCGGTAGCGGAGATCATCTCCATGTTCTTTATGGTGACTTATGGTTCCCTGTGCCTGATCTCCTTCCTGCAGCACTTTGCTGCCGATCCGTCCTACCGCCCTACGTTCCGGTCGCGCTGGTATATTTCGCTCTTTGGCGCCATTGCCTGTTTCGGGTTGATGTTTTTTATGAATGCCGGCTATGCCATCATGGCGCTGTTGTTTATGGTGGGCATTTACCTGCTGGTCAGCCGCTTTAATCCGGACAAGAAAAATATCGCCATTATTTTCCAGGGTGTAATCTTCCAGATCAGCCGGCAGCTGCAGGTCTTTTTGCAGAAAGCGGATAAAGAACAGACCGGCAGCTGGCGCCCCTCCGCAGTATGTATTTCTGAGCACTCCTTTGACCGCCTTGCCGCTTTTGATATGCTCCGGTGGATTGCACAGCGGTATGGGTTTGGCACCTATATTCATAAAATAAATGGCTACCTCTCGCGCAGTACCTATCAGGAAGCGAGCGCCTCCAAGTTACGCCTGATCAAAATGGCAGAGGCGAGCGATAGTAATATTTATATCGACACCCTGACGAGCCCGTCCTACACCTCGGCGGTGGCGCAGGTTATTCAGCTGCCGGGTATCTCCGGCACAGAAAATAACCTCCTGCTGGTCGAGTTTAGCAAAATGCAACCGGATAACCTCGAGGACATCGTCGATAACTTCAAGTTGATCAAGTCGGTAGACTTTGACCTAGTCATTCTGGGGAGTACGGAGCGGGGCTACGGCCTCAAGCAGGGCATTCACATCTGGATTACCTCCAACGACTATGAGAATGCCAACCTGATGATCCTGTTGGGCTACATCATCCTTGGCCACCGGGAGTGGAGTCGGGGGCATATCAAGATATTCGCGCTGTACCCGGAAGATAATGTGGAATCAGAACGGGAGCGTTTGTCTACGCTTATTGAGGCCGGGCAACTGCCTATTTCGAAGCACAATATTGAGGTCATTCCCCGCAAGCCGGATATTGACCCCAAGGTCATCATCAGCGAAAAGTCAAAAGATGCGGACCTGACCATTGTCGGCTTCCGGGACGGGCCGGTAAAGCATCAGGGCGCAGCTCTTTTCAAAGGGTATGAAGGCATCGGTAATACGTTGTTTGTCAATGCGGCTTCGCAGATCCGGATTAAGTAAGGGGCAAGATAATCCTTAGACTTTCGTTTTATTCCTGAATACAACGATTATGACAATTCCCACGCTGACAGTCCTTCTCCAATTCTGGTTTTGGGTGCAGCCAGTTGCTTCCAACTGCCCCATCGTAGATATTAAGTTGACGGAGCGGGCGCCTTGTTTGGATCAGGGTACGCTTGACTGGGCAGACGACTTGTTTTTGGGCGATATCCAAGTCACTTTTGTGGACCGGCCAGCCACCGGGCTACTGCGCCTGGAAGGAGAGCACCTGCTAAATATTGCCGAAGCCGATGTAGCCCAACTGTCAGGAGGGGAGGGGCAGTTTACTTTCCGGGCAGTTCCTGTACAGGCAACCCGCCGGGAAACCTGGCTTCGGCTGTCGGCCTCCTTTACTGCCCTGGACAACTGCACCTTCACCAACCGGCGGGCGGGGCGCACCCGCGAACAATGCTCGGTATGCCCGGGCCCGCGAGGTACAACCGGTGGCTCTTATCCGGCATGCTGGCCATCGGAGGAAGCGGCTGATGGCTGTGACCAATCGATCAGCTACGCACCTGACCCTGACTACCCCAAGCTGACCCCGGTACGCTATATGCAGACCATCGTCCACATTTTCCAAAAGGAGCACCCCGACAGTCTCGGGCAGTGGGTGCGCCACCCCGACGACCCCGGCAACTTCACAGCCGAGCATATTGACATCATCCAATCCTGGTTTGATGACCCTAAAGGGGCTAATGGCTTGCTCCGCAACCTCTGTGACGACCCCACGGATGGCTCCCCGCACATGACTGATGCCCGTATCCAACTGCTCAATACCGGTACGATAGGTAAAGACGTGTTCTTTCATCCCGACAATAAAGGATGGGGTATTGGTTTTTCCGGCTGTAAATCGGGCGGATACAGCTATTGGTATCAGGTGGATGACCGCTACCTGAAGTCGCCGGACACTGCTCATCCGGATTATGCAGCGCTGATGGCCCCGGAAGCCCAGCATGCGTTCCACATTTTTATCACCGGCGGCAAGTGGATGGCTGAGCCACCAGGCGACCCCCGTATTCCAGACGATAACGACTGTTACTGGCCCTGCGGTGGAGGCCTGACCTCCTCTATGGGCTGTCAGCGCGGGAAAGTCCCCGACTTCCCCGCGCAAGCACTGTTTGGCACCTACAACATTTGGCGGCACGGGAATATGCCAGGGGAACAGACCTGCGAGGTCGACTATCCTGGCTCCGATGCAGGGCTGGGCGAAGGACTGCTTGGAGAAATCTTCCATGTGCTTTCGCTGGACCACATCAGTCCGCTGCAAGCCCACAAAAAGCACGCAGATGGGGGCGACGGCTGCGCGGATACCCCCTGGAAGTCCGACTACAACCGGCTGGGGTGTAACTTCCGGGAACGTTGCGCGCTTACCCAGTGCCAGATTGGTCGAATGCACCATTTCTTTGCGACTTTGGAGCCCGATTTTGAACGCTTCCCGGACGGGAATGGCGGGTTTACTGTTGATCCGGTACGGTGCCGCCCAACAGAAGAAGATTTAGTTATTCCTCAAGGTGCGGACATTATTTGGAGTGGAAAGCGGCAATTGAGGTCGGGTTTTGTCATCTCCGCCGGTGCCCGACTGACGGTGCAGTGCGAGTTGAGCCTGCCGGCAGGAGCGGTGATCCTGGTAGAAAACGGGGGCGAACTCATTTTAGAAAGTGGCAAACTGCACACGGCTTGTCCGGATAATAGGATACAGGCACTGCAGGTTGCCGGTCGGGTCGTTCTTCAGCCTGGAAGCGTATTGGAAAGCATCAGGCTAGTGGAAATTCAAAACGCCGGATCGATGGAGGCGTCCAACACTACCTTTATCGACTGTGGCTTACCGGATGGGATGTTCTGTGGCCAAAATGGGAATACTTGCGAGTGAGTCTGGCACTCCTGCGACCAGCACCGCATTCACCTTCGGTACACTTGCGGTCTGTTAAGTTAGGGCGTACCCCAGGCTATGGCTCGCGTTTAAAGTACACCCTAACAGGCTTGAGTTCTTTATCCTTCTCCGACCGACATAGCAAGCTCGACGCGAAGTCGGTTATCCTTGAACTCTTTAACCTTGAATCCTTTAACCTTTATCCCTGATCACCACCCTTTCCACCCAAGCCTGCCCTTCCACTTCCACCCGCAGGGCATACACGCCCGGCGGCAACTCTGGCAACTGCAGTGGCACCTCAGGTGCAGATGGCTTTGCTACCGACCACACCGACTGCCCCTGCATATTATAGAGCTTGAAGTAGCTCGTGCCTGTGGGCGCTGCGCCCGGCCAGGCGACGGTAAGGTGGCGGGAGGCGGGGTTGGGGAAGACGGATAGCTTTGGCTGCGCCGGAGGCGGCAGAAGCTGCCCGGCATGCACCAGGTACTCACAGGAATCCTGCCCGATGCAGCCTTCTGAGTTGGTGCGGACGAGCCAGCAGTTGCGGGTGCCATCGCCTTGTGCACGGCCTCCTACGACTAAATCCCCATTGGGCAGCTCGCCAAAGCGGCCAAACTCGCCCCGCAGCGCCCAGTTGCCCTCTTGTTCAAAGGGCGGCAGATAATTGCGGGACCAGAGCGTATCCCCTTCCGGCGTGAACTTGATCAGCCAGCCCGTAAGCTCCGGCTCCCCATTGACTTCGGTGACTATCTGCCCGGAACCGATGATATTGCCATCGGAAACGGGTTTGAGGTCGTGCAGGGTGTTAACACCCCCGTTTGCACGGTACGGATAGCCAATCAAGGTAGACCATTGCAGCAGAAAAGCAGTATCGAGACGGGAGAGCACTGGTTGTACTGTCCAGGATCCGTCTTCATTCTGGGATTGAGGCTGCAAGCCATAGGTAATGATGCCCCCCTCGGGAAGGGTTGTCAGCTCTCTTATCCAGCCCATTTCCGGGTCTGTTTCTGAAAACCATGAGCCAAGTGGGGCGCCATCGGTTATTCTTATTTTGTAAAAAACATTTATTGACTGGTCGAATAGTCTACAGCCCATTACTAATATGGAATCTCCGACCATAGCCGCATCACCACAAATTTCAGCCACGCCTTCTTCCCCATAGTAGCGCATCCATTCTGTTTCACCGGCGTGATTAATCCGCCGAACAAAGGGCTCTGCGTAGCCGTCCAGCCCTGTAGCGGTTCCGTACAGCAGATAGCCACCCTCTACCTCAATGGGCTCTACGGCTGAAAAAGAGGAATTGGAGGTGCTGTCCTCGTATTCATACCGGAAAGTTTCCTCCAGCTCACTATCAAGTTTGACTACAATTGCATTAGATCGGCTGGTAACGGCATTAAACAGGTACCCGCCGTCTGAAGTAGGGATAAGGCCACCGTAAAATCTACTAATAGCCAACTTATTAAGTATCGTGTCAACAAAGGATGTATCGGTGAAAACCCGGTGCGTGGTCAGCGCCCCCTCAGGCGTGTATTTCCCGATCAGTACTCCAATTTCTGGTCCCTCGTCAAAATTGACATGAACATAACCAAAACCGAGTATTTCGCCTTCATGCCCTACCACGGCATCATTGTAAAAATTGAAGATATAGCCAAAATCATCAACCCGGTTCAGGGGCTGCCCTGTTGCTGTTGTACAATAGAGGAAGAAAGTAAGGATAGATCCTAAAATGCAGATATATCTGTACATAGCAATATGGTTTTTCAGGAAAGGCATGATGGAACGCTAAGTGGCTTTACAGATACACTTAAGCCTTTCACTACACGCAAAGGAGTCGATTATTGAATGATGATTTTCTGCCAAAAAGGTGCCCGATTAGACGCGGGCTGCACTGCAAATAAGTAAACACCTGAAGAGAGGGGTATATCCACTTCAGATAAACGCCCCTGAAGGTTATGCTCCAAAAGCCGATGCCCCTGAAGGTTGTATACCCTTAAATGCCCGGCTTCTTGTCCGGCAGGGAGCATAATTTGTATTGTGCCCTGTGCCGGGTTGGGGAAAATGCGGAATTCGGTACCCTGTTTTCCCCTTTTAGCTTGCTCTATGGACGGGTTTAAAGTTTGCATGTAGGTTTGTAGATTCCAGCCTGATAGCATCAGATAAATGGGCAAGCGCTTGACCAGGTGTGTATGCATAATACATGAGGCCCGTTTTTTAGCGGTTAATGAAAAATAGTAAGATACGGGATCAGCAGAAGAAATGCAATATTGGGACTTCGCCGGGCGTACGGAAGCTTGGCAGCGCAGCTTGCTAGTTTGCTTTTCGTCCCTCCTCCGGCAGCCTGGCGGCGGCGGCGAGTGGCACACCAGGCGTACTTCTCCTGGCCAACCAAAGCACACCGAGTGAATGCCCCGGCACTGGCTGGGCTTAGGGCTCGCGCAACAATAACTTACCGATTTAGACTCGTTCTTTTGCACGCTAACTGCGTTAAAAAGCCTCACCATAGCCCCACTATAGTTACGTTTTTTGCCTTGTTAGCGCACAAAATAACTTCGCCTATTCTAGGTAACTTATTATTTCGCGACCCCTTAGTGCACTAGACTTTGGACGTGCTAGAGGTAGATTTTGAAAAGACAGAACAACA